>Ga0153961_1000003_pt1 | contig 230980 bp, 212 predicted proteins | sample TSFL045MetaG_FD_104748 | JGI IMG/M metagenome (GOLD analysis project Ga0153961, IMG submission 104748) | Attine ant fungus gardens microbial communities from Florida, USA - TSFL045 MetaG | ecosystem: Host-associated > Fungi > Mycelium > Unclassified | place: USA: Florida, Withalacochee...
GCGCTATAATGGCGATCGCGCCAACAACGATTAATATCAGACGCAAATCCTGCATCATTGTATTCTCTGTTGTTCCAATACCTTGCCACCGCGGCAAACTTTATCCTCTAACTGTATTTGCCCTGCTACACAAGTGCAAGTCTGTGCACTATTTTCTGACAAATAAGATAGGCAACCCACGCTTTTTCGCTGTTTTTTTACCCAAACGGCACCTGGCCCGGAGAAAAAGCCAGGTTATAGTGGGCGCGCCTTAACACTTTCAGGAGAAATGGCTCTATGGCCCTTGAGAATTCGGTCTCAGATTTTAACGGCATGCACTACTTTAGCCAGGGCTGGAAACTGGTCCGTCTGCCTGGTATTCGCCGTTTTGTGGTGATGCCGCTGCTGATAAACATTTTCATGCTCGGTGGCGCATTCATCTGGCTGTTCTATCGTCTCGGTGACTGGATCCCACGCCTGATGGCCCATATTCCCGACTGGCTGCAGTGGCTGAGCTATCTGTTATGGCCACTGTCGGTGATTGCGATTGTGCTGGTGTTCAGCTACTTCTTCTCGACGCTGGCAAACCTGATTGCCGCCCCTTTCTGCGGCCTGCTGGCAGAACAGCTCGAAGGCCGTCTGACCGGCAAGTCCCTGCCCGACAGCGGCTGGGCAGGAATGATCAAAGATGTGCCGCGTATCATGAAGCGCGAGATGCAAAAGCTGGGCTATTATCTGCCCCGCGCGCTGGGACTGCTGCTGCTCTACTTTATTCCTGGCTTTGGTCAGACAGTTGCGCCCGTTCTGTGGTTCCTGTTCAGTGCCTGGATGTTATCCATTCAGTATTGCGACTATCCGTTCGATAACCATAAAGTGCCGTTTCAGCAGATGCGGAACGCCCTGCGTCGCCACAAAACCGCCAATATGCAGTTCGGCGCACTTACCAGCCTGTTCACTATGATTCCGATTCTGAACCTCGTGATTATGCCGGTTGCCGTTTGCGGTGCCACCGCCATGTGGGTCGATCGCTACCGGCCGCAGCTGGCACGCAATGAGGTACGCTAGACTCATCAGCGCGCCTTATGCTCTTTTTCGCAGGGCTTATTGCCGGGGGACATATAGATATACGATTTCTTTCCTTCCGCCCCCAGGCAGAACAGGTATGCTCATAGGGTTCCCAATAATTCATACAGTTAAGGGCAGGCTATGAGTAAGATTTATGAAGACAACTCTTTGACAATTGGTCATACGCCGCTGGTTCGACTGAACCGCATCGGTAACGGCCGCATTCTTGCGAAAGTGGAATCCCGTAACCCGAGCTTCAGCATTAAATGCCGTATCGGTGCCAATATGATTTGGGACGCTGAGAAACGCGGTATTCTGAAACCCGGCATTGAACTGGTTGAACCGACCAGCGGTAATACCGGTATTGCGCTGGCCTACGTGGCCGCTGCGCGCGGTTACAAACTCACGCTGACCATGCCGGAAACGATGTCGGTGGAACGTCGTAAGCTGCTGAAGGCGCTGGGCGCGAAGCTGGTTCTGACCGAAGGTGCCAAAGGCATGAAAGGTGCCATCGGCAAAGCGGAAGAGATTGTCGCCAGTGACCCGGATAAATATGTGCTGCTGCAGCAGTTCAGCAATCCGGCTAACCCGGAAATTCATGAAAAGACTACCGGCCCGGAAATCTGGGAAGACACCGATGGCGAAGTGGATGTCTTTATTGCGGGTGTCGGCACTGGCGGCACGCTGACCGGCGTGAGTCGCTACATCAAAAACACTAAAGGCAAAAAAGATCTGATTACCGTCGCGGTTGAACCGACCGATTCGCCGGTGATCGCGCAGGCGCTGGCGGGTGAAGAGATTAAACCCGGCCCGCACAAAATTCAGGGTATTGGTGCCGGTTTTATTCCAGGTAACCTTGAACTGAACCTGGTTGACCGCGTAGTGGCCATTACCAATGAAGAAGCGATCAGTACGGCGCGCAGGCTAATGGAAGAAGAAGGCATCCTTGCCGGTATCTCATCCGGTGCTGCCGTCGCCGCAGCGCTGAAGCTGCAGGAAGACGAAACCTTCGCAAATAAAAACATCGTGGTGATTCTGCCCTCCTCTGGCGAACGCTATCTGAGTACCGCTCTGTTCGCCGATCTCTTCACTGAGAAAGAGCTGCAGTAGCCGGGGCCGATAGTCTGAAAATGTCGAAAAAAGCACCCATCCGGGTGCTTTTTTGTGGTGCAGATCTCACTTTCGCCACCCGGCAGATTGATTTCGGTGATGCCGATCTGGTATTCAGACTGCCAATTATTTCGATGCCTGAAATTAATCCGCGCTTGAAGTGGATCAAGCTGAATCGATTTACGGATTTAGTGAAACGGCGAATCACGGCATAATTAACCGGTGACGTGTAGAATCGGTTTTGAGACGCAACGGATTGTAGATTTGACGCATGCGCGTCTTTGGTCAGCATGACGCTATACCCGCGCACCTACACAGGCTAAAGTGAAGGCTCCAGGCTAGACTTTAGATCCATAACACTCATCCTGATAACGTTGGGGAAATAGAATGTTCCAGCAAGAAGTTACCATTACTGCACCAAACGGTCTGCATACTCGCCCAGCTGCGCAATTCGTTAAAGAAGCCAAAGCTTTCCAGTCAGAAATCACCGTGACCTCTAACGGCAAATCAGCGAGCGCGAAAAGCCTGTTTAAACTGCAGACGCTGGGTTTAACCCAGGGAACCGTTGTGACCCTTTCAGCGGAAGGTGAAGACGAGCAGAAAGCAGTTGAGCATCTGGTCAAACTGATGGCTGAACTGGAGTAATCTCCGTTCAGCTATCCAGCCAATTGACTCCTCTGCGCCATTGAGTGCAAACATCTTGATCGCGGACAACCTGTCCGCGTTATTGCTTTCGTAGAGTACGTGTCCCGCGACAATGGCACCGCAAAGAGTCCCATCAGCCATCGTGATTAAAAGGTAGCGTTATGATTTCAGGCATTTTAGCATCACCAGGTATCGCTTTCGGCAAAGCACTGCTGCTGAAAGAAGACGAGATCGTCATCAACCGCAAGAAAATTTCTGATGACCAGGTTGAGCAGGAAGTTCAGCGCTTCCTCGATGGCCGTAGCAAAGCGGCATTACAACTGGAAGCGATTCGCGTCAAAGCGGGTGAAACCCTCGGTGAAGAGAAAGCAGCCATCTTCGAAGGCCACATCATGTTGCTGGAAGATGAAGAGCTGGAGCAGGAAATCATCGACCTGATCAAAAAAGAACACGCTTCTGCCGATGCTGCTGCTTATTCGGTCATCGATGGCCAGGCGAAAGCGCTGGAAGAGTTAGATGACGAATACCTGAAAGAGCGTGCGGCTGACGTGCGTGACATCGGTAAGCGTCTGCTGCAAAACATTCTCGGTCTGCACATCGTTGACCTGAGCGCTATTCCGGATGAATCCATTCTGGTGGCCAAAGATTTAACGCCGTCAGAAACCGCACAGCTGAACCTGAAAAAGGTGCTGGGCTTTATCACCGATCTGGGTGGCCGTACCTCACATACCTCGATCATGGCGCGCTCGCTGGAAATCCCGGCCATTGTCGGTACCGGCAATGTGACCGTCACGGTTAAAAACGGCGATTTCCTGATCCTGGATGGCGTTAACAATGCAATTCACGTCAATCCTTCAGAAGCGATTCAGGAAGAGCTGAAAGCTGTACAGAACCAGTATCTGTCGGAAAAACACGAATTAGCCAAGCTGAAAGATCTGCCAGCCGTGACGCTGGATGGCCATCAGGTTGAAGTCTGTGCCAACATCGGTACTGTGCGTGATATCGCCGGTGCTGAGCGTAACGGCGCGGAAGGTGTAGGTCTCTACCGCACCGAATTCCTGTTCATGGACCGCGACTCGCTGCCCAGCGAAGAAGAGCAGTTCCAGGCGTATAAAGCCGTTGCTGAAGCGATGGGTTCACAGGCCGTTATCGTGCGTACCATGGATATCGGCGGTGACAAAGATTTGCCTTACATGAACCTGCCGAAAGAAGAGAACCCGTTCCTCGGCTGGCGTGCTATCCGTATTGCAATGGACCGCAAAGAGATTCTGCATGCACAGCTGCGTGCCATCCTGCGCGCCTCCTCCTTCGGTAAACTGCGCATCATGTTCCCGATGATCATTTCGGTTGAAGAAGTACGCAGCCTGAAAGCGGAACTGGACCTGCTGAAAGCGCAGTTGCGTGAAGAAGGTAAAGCCTTTGATGAAAGCATCGAAGTCGGCATCATGGTAGAGACTCCGGCTTCAGCCGTCATTGCCCATCATCTGGCGAAGGAAGTCGACTTCTTCAGTATTGGGACAAACGATCTGACGCAGTATACTCTGGCGGTTGATCGTGGTAATGATTTGATCTCGCACCTGTACAACCCAATGACGCCGTCTGTGCTTAACTTAATCAAGCAAGTCATTGATGCATCTCACGCTGAAGGTAAATGGACCGGCATGTGTGGTGAGCTGGCAGGTGATGAACGTGCTACACTACTGTTACTGGGAATGGGGCTGGACGAGTTCAGCATGAGTGCCATTTCTATCCCTGGCATCAAGAAAATCATTCGTAATACTAATTTTGAAGATGCGAAGGCATTGGCAGAGCAGGCACTGGCTCAACCGACAGCGGAAGACTTAATGAACCTGGTTAACAAGTTCATTAAGGAAAAAACGCTCTGCTAACCTGTATGATGCTGGCCCCAAATTACTGCTTAGGAGAAGATCATGGGTTTGTTTTCTAAACTTTTTGGCGAAAAAACGGATAGCGCTGGGACAATCGACATCGTAGCGCCTCTGTCAGGCGAAATCGTGAACATTGAAGACGTACCAGATGTGGTGTTTGCAGAAAAAATCGTGGGCGACGGTATTGCGATCAAACCCAGCGGCAACAAAATGGTTGCGCCTGTTGATGGCACTATCGGCAAGATTTTTGAAACCAATCACGCTTTTTCGATCGAATCAGATAACGGCATCGAGCTGTTCGTCCACTTCGGTATCGATACGGTTGAACTGAAAGGTGAAGGCTTCAAACGCATTGCTGAAGAAGGCCAGAAGGTCAAAAAAGGCGACGTGGTTATTGAGTTCGATCTGCCGTTGCTGGAAGAGAAAGCAAAATCAACCCTGACACCGGTTGTCATCTCCAACATGGATGAAATCAAGGAATTGATTAAGCTGTCTGGCCAGGTCACCGTTGGCGAAACGCCGGTGATTCGCATCAGAAAGTAAGCATTCGTCTATAACATAACGGCACCTGCGGGTGCCGTTATCGTTTCAGCTGTATGAAGTTTTAACCCTGCCAGTGTGGCAGGCGCAGCGTCAGTTCAAGTCCGCCTTCTGGCCGGTTCCGCGCCTCAACTTCACCATGATGGGCCAGTATCACTTTACGCACGATAGCCAGTCCCAGACCATAACCTTTGCCCATCAGCGGCGAATTTACCCGCACAAACGGGTCAAAAATACTGGAGAGTTTCTCCTCATCGACACCCGGCCCCTGATCGCGTACCTGAATCGCCAGCCACTGCTGCTCTGCGCGTAAGTCGACCTCAATGCGCTGCCCTGGCATAGAGAAGCGCAGCGCATTGCGTAAGACGTTCTCGACACCGCGCCGTATCAGCTCCGCATTGCCCCGCACAGTGTAATCACCCCGCTCGTCAACCTGTAACTCCACCTGCACACCAGGGATCTGTGCTTCATAGCGGACATCGGTGATGACCGCCTCCAGCAATCCGGTCAGGTCAAAATATTGCTCATCCGGGATGCTTTCATGTTCAGCCCGCGACAGCGTCAGCAGTTCACCGATCATTTTGTCCAGGCGACGCGCCTCTTCATCAATGCGATCAAGCGAACTGTTTACGCTTTCTGGCGTCTGTCTGGCGAGTCCGGTCGCCAGTTGCAGTCGCGCCAGCGGTGAACGAAGCTCATGTGAGATATCGTGCAGCAGCTCTTCCCGGGCGCGCACCAGGGTATCAAGCCGCTCAACCATGGCATCAAAAGCTTCTGCGACATTTGAAATTTCGTCGTGGCGCTTACGCATAATCGGGAACAGACGCACGCTTAAATCGCCCTCAGCGACGCGAGAAAATCCTTCCCGCAGCTGACGCAGGGGTCGCGTCAGATTCCAGGCCAGCAGCAGACTGAACAGCAACCCCACCGAACCGGCGAAGACAAACATCGGCTCGGGAATATTCAGAAATTTTCGCGGCATCATGTTCTCTTTGCTGTTCAGGCGCATGCCATCCAGGTCGTAGCGCAGCTGATACTCTTTACCATCCGCACCCTGTACCCAGCGCACCACCTCTTCAGGCAGACGGCCCCTGAAATCCAGGTTGCCGCTGTCCTGTGATTGTGGCGATTTAGTCTGCTGCGTAACGTGAAAGAACTGACGGTCAGTTTCATCCCAGTCCGACAGCATCGCATTCAGCTCATCAGGCCCGCCCCGCTCCAGCACCGATGCAGCAGAGGTCATCTGCAGATCAATAATGCGCCGGATAGCCATTATTTCAGGCGGTTCATGCCGTTTACCGGAGAGCGTAAAACCGAGCCAGATAAGCTGGCTCATGATGACAAAAACGACCCAGAAGCCGATAAAGATCTTCCAGAACATGCGACCGCGGTAACTCTGTTTCATCGAATGCGGTAACCGATGCTGCGTACGGTTTCGATATTGATGCTATCAGCGGTTAACGCGCTGAGCTTCTGGCGAATGTTACTGATGTGCACATCAACGCTGCGGTCATAGGCTTCACGCGGACGACCCAGCCCCTTTTCAGAGAGTTCATCTTTTGACACGACTCTGTCCGGCGCGCGCAGCAGCAAATCCAGCAGATTAAATTCTGAAGCAGTCAGATCGAACGTTTTGCCCTGCCATTCACTCATTCGGGTGGCAGGATTAAGCGTCAGGTCTCCCCAGCGCAGCGGCTCTTTAGCATCCGGCTGCGGTACCTGCTCCTCGAAACGGCGCAATACCGCGCGCAGGCGGGCGACCAGTTCACGGGGATAGCAGGGTTTAGGCATATAGTCATCCGCTCCCATCTCCAGGCCGATCACGCGATCAATATTATCGCCTTTGGCCGTTAGCATGATCACCGGTATTCGGCTGTTCTGGCGCACCTGACGTAACACATCAATGCCGCTCATGTCGGGCAGCATAATATCCAGAATCATGGCAGTGAACTCGCCGGAGAGCGCGCCCTGAATTCCAGCGCTGCCGGTCAGCACCAGCTGGGCGTCGAATCCTTCGGCAATAAGGTACTGGCTTAACATCGTGCCTAATTCGACATCATCATCAACAAGCAAAATTTTCATGGTTATCTCTCGACAGAATTGGCGCTATTTTGTCCTGTGCCGGGCATTCGCGCAGCCTGATTTACGCGATCCTTACAGATTCAGTCTATCTGTTATGGGAATGCTGGCAAAAAAAACCTGTGGGCGTTAAATGCGCGCACAGGTCTGTTTCCGTATCAGCAGAGATTATTGATGATAGAGTCCGGTCGAGAGATAACGATCGCCGCGATCGCAGGCGATCGCCACCACCACGCTGCCCGGATTCGCCTGCGCAATACGCAGCGCACCCGCCACCGCACCGCCCGAACTGACGCCACAGAAAATACCTTCACGGCGAGCCAGCGCCCGCATGGTCTCTTCCGCTTCTTTCTGCGTCATATCCATCACCTCATCCACTAAGTCGGGGCGGTAGATCCCCGGCAGATAGGCCAGCGGCCAGCGGCGAATGCCTGGAATACTGCTGCCTTCACTCGGCTGCAAACCGATCACCTGCACGCCCGTGTTGTGCTCTTTCAGGTAACGTCCCACGCCGGTGATCGTGCCGGTGGTGCCCATGCTGGAGATAAAATGGGTCATGCGCTGGTCCGACTGCTGCCACAACTCCGGCCCGGTGGTCTGATAGTGACCCAGCGGGTTATCGGGATTATTAAACTGATCCAGCACCCGGCCTTCACCACGCGCCGCCATCGCCAGTGCCAAATCGCGAGCGACCTCCATGCCCTGCTCTCGCGGTACCAGAATCAGCTCTGCGCCATAAGCACGCATCGCATCCTGCCGCTCCTGACTCATGTTGTCCGGCATCAGCAGGCGAAGTCGGTAGCCTTTCATCGCCGCGATCATCGCCAGCGCAATGCCGGTGTTGCCGCTGGTGGCTTCAATCAGCTGATCGCCAGGTGAAAGTTCACCGCGCAGCTCTGCCTGATTAATCATTGACCAGGCCGCACGATCTTTTACCGAGCCTGCCGGATTATTGCCTTCCAGCTTGAGCCAGACCTCACTGCCGTTAGCTGGCGTCAGGCGCTGCAGCTTAATCAGCGGGGTATTGCCGATGGTATGTTCAAGAGTCGTCACGGTGCAGTTCCTGGCATCTTACGAACGAGAGGCGAAAAAAAGGCGGGAGTGACACTCCCGCCCGGTGTTGATGAGAAAATATCAGGCGCTTTGTGCAAAGGCAACTGCGCGCAGCGGCGTGTCACCTTTATAGAGCCGCGCCTGCTGCAGCCCGACAAACAGGCGCTCGCCGCGAATCGGGGCAGTCTGCTCACCTTCAAACACCAGCGAGAACGGCTCGCTCTGCCAGCCAGCAGGCTGAACCACCAACTGCCAGAAGTGGCCACGCGGGCTGACTTCCAGCACCTGCACCGGCAGCGGCGTTTCTAAACTGCTGCGGCGTGACACGTCGACTTCCCACGGACGCAGGAACAGCTCAACCGCGCCCTGATGAGCTGAGGTATAACCCAGCGGCCAGTGATGCGCGCCGACATGAAACTGCGATCCCTGAATTTCGCCATCAAAGCGATTCACTTCTCCCAGGAACTCCAGCACAAAGCGGGTCGCCGGATCGCGCCATACATCATCTGGCGTGCCGACCTGCTCAATGTTGCCCTGACTCATCACCACCACGCGATCTGCGACTTCCATTGCCTCTTCCTGGTCGTGGGTCACAAACACGCTCGTGAATTTAATCTCTTCATGCAGCTGACGCAGCCAGCGGCGCAGCTCTTTACGCACCTGAGCATCCAGCGCGCCAAAGGGTTCATCCAGCAGCAGAATCTGCGGTTCGACCGCTAACGCGCGTGCCAGTGCCACACGCTGTTTCTGGCCACCTGACAGCTGTGCCGGAAAGCGGTTCGCCAGATGGGCCAGCTGCACCATCTCGAGCAGGCGGGTCACACGCTGCCTGATCTCCGCCGCTGAAGGGCGTTCACGACGCGGCAGCACGGTCAGGCCAAAGGCGATGTTGTCGAATACCGTCATATGGCGGAACAGCGCATAGTGCTGGAAGACAAAACCAACCTGACGATCGCGCGCATGCAGGCGGCTGACGTCGTTGCCGTGAAAACTGATCTGACCGCTGTTCTGATGCTCCAGGCCGGCAATAATGCGCAGCAGCGTCGTTTTACCCGAGCCTGACGGGCCAAGCAGCGCCACCATTTCACCTGAGGCAATATCCAGAGAGATATCGTTCAGCACCGAGGTGCGACCAAAGGACTTGTTGATCTTGTTAATCTCAATGCTCATGATTTCCCTCCTGTTGCAGGCGTTTGTGCTGTTGCTCTAAACGCCACTGCACAATGCTTTTCAGAAACAGCGTTACGATCGCCATCAGGGTTAACAGGGCGGCGGCGGTAAACGCGCCAACGGTGTTGTAGTCCTGATGCAATAATTCAACCTGAAGCGGTAAGGTGTAGGTCTCGCCGCGAATCGATCCCGACACCACCGAGACCGCACCAAATTCACCAATCGCACGGGCATTGGTCAGGACGATGCCATACAGCAGCGCCCAGCGAATGTTCGGCAGCGTCACACGACGGAACATCTGCCAGCCGGACGCGCCTAACAGCACCGCCGCTTCATCTTCATGACTGCCCTGACTCAGCATTACCGGGACCAGTTCGCGCACGACAAACGGACAGGTTACAAACACCGTCGCCAGTACCATGCCAGGCCAGGCAAACATAATCTGAATGTTATGTGCATCCAGCCAGCCGCCTGCCGGCCCATTCACGCCCCAGAACAGCAGATACATCAGACCCGCTACGACGGGCGACACGGCAAAAGGAATATCAAACAGGGTCAGCAGCAGCTGACGGCCCGGAAAGATAAAACGCGTTACCAGCCAGGCGAGCAGCGTGCCGAACACCAGGTTCACCGGAACGGTAATCAGCGCTACCATCACAGTCAGCCAGATGGCGTGCAGCATGTCCGGATCGGCCAGATTGCTGAGTGCGACAATCAGCCCCTGATTCAGCGCTTCCCAGAAGATGGAGGCCATCGGCACCACCAGCAGCAGAATCGAGATCAATACGCCGATACCAATCAGCAGCCACTTGCCACAGTTCACAGGCTGACGCGCCGCGTGATTAAGTTGTGAAACCTCGGCCATTAGTGACCTCCCAGACGACGGCCAAAGCGGCTCTGCAATGTATTAATCGCGAATAACAGAATCAGCGATGCGGCCAGGATCACCGAGGCGATAGCGCTGGCTGCCGGATAGTCGAACTCCTGCAACCGGACAAAAATCATCAGCGAGGTGACTTCCGTCTTCCAGGCGATGTTACCGGCAATAAAGATTACCGCACCAAACTCACCCAGGCTGCGGGTAAAGGAGAGCGCCGTACCGGCCAGCAGCGCAGGCGCGACTTCCGGCAGCACGACGCGGCGGAAGCTCTGCCATGGCGTGGCACCCAGCGTTTCGGCCGCTTCTTCATACTCCGGGCCTAACTCTTCCAGCACCGGCTGCACGGTACGCACAACAAACGGAATGCTGGTAAAGGCCATGGCAATGGCGATACCAATCCAGGTGTAAGAAATTTTGATGTCGAACTGAGCAAACCACTGTCCGTACCAGCCGTTGACCGAAAAGAGTCCGGCCAGGGTCAGACCTGCTACCGCTGTTGGCAGTGCAAACGGCAGATCCATCAGGCCATCGAGCAGTGTCCGGCCAGGAAAACGATAACGGGTCAGTATCCATGCCATCAGCATGCCAAACACCGCGTTAAACAGGGATGCGACACCCGCCGAAAGCAGTGTCACCTTATAGGCGGCAACCAGCTGAGGGTTGGTCACGACATCCCAGTACTGTTGCAGCGTCATCTGCGACAGCTGCATGATCACGGCGCTAATCGGCAACAGCAGGATCAGACAGGTAAAGAGCAGGCTGGTACCAAGGCTAAGACCGAAGCCGGGCAACACGCGTTTATGGCTGGCTGCAAACATTATCCGCGCCCCGCCGCTAACAATTTGTCGAGCTCACCGCCGCTGACGAAATGCGTCTGCATTACTTTATCCCAGCCGCCAAAGGCATCTTCGACCCGGAACAGGCTGGTCTGTGGGAAGCGATCTTTCTGCTCCGCCATCAGCTGCGGGTTGTTCACACGATAATAGTAGTGAGTAATAATATTCTGCGCTTCTGACGTGTAGAGATAGTTAAGGTAGGCGCTGGCTGCATCAGCGGTTTTATTAGTGACGACATTCTTATCCACCCATGCCACCGGAAACTCCGCCAGAATGTTGGTTTTCGGCACCACCACTTCGTATTCATCTTTACCGTACTGATTGCGGATGTTATTCACTTCCGACTCAAAGCTGATCAGTACGTCGCCCAGGCCGCGCTCAGCAAAGGTGGTGGTCGCGCCGCGACCGCCCGTGTCAAACACTTCCACGTTTTTCAGGAACTGCGTCATAAAGGCACGGGTTTTGGCCTGATCGCCGCTGTCCGCTTTATCTGCTGCGCCCCAGGCGGCCAGATAGGTATAGCGGCCATTACCCGAGGTTTTCGGGTTCGGGAAAATCAGCTTAACATCGCTGCGGGTCAAATCTGACCAGTCATGAATCTGCTTTGGGTTCCCTTTGCGTACCAGAAACGCCATGGTGGAGTAGAAAGGCGAGCTGTTGTTCGGCAGACGGCTTTTCCAGTCTGCGGCAATGAGATTGCCTTTATCGTGCAACACCTGCACATCTGTTACCTGGTTGTACGTGACCACATCTGCGCGCAGTCCCTGCAGGATAGCCAGCGCCTGCTTCGATGAACCGGCGTGCGACATCTTAATGGTCAGTGGATCAGCGGGGTGACGGGCATCCCACTGTTTAACAAACGGAGCATTCAGGGCGACAAAAAGTTCCCGCGACACATCGTAGGAGCTATTAAGAAGTTCAGTGGCATTGGCTGCGCCGGCCAGGCTCAGCGACAACGCGATACCGCTCACGATTTTTTTCATCGCTTGTAATGTCATTTGGCACCCTGAAAAAGTTTGATGCGGATCTCACCCGCTGAGGCATCAGTTTATTTATAACTCAGTGAAAACCAGTAACGGTTTTATATATCGTTTGATGATTTCAAAGTCGAAAAAAGCATAAGACGACGGCAGAGTTTATGCAGAAATCAGCAAAAGCCGATGGCGGAGAGGAACTGCGTGCAGCCCCTGCGGGCAGGGGTTTTACGAGAGTTCAGCGTCCGCCGGAGGGGCGGAACGCTGAAGAAAAAAATTAACGCTGCCAGATAATCTTGCTGATTTTCCAGTTCTTCAGGGTATCGTCAGAGGGCATTAATCCCTCCGGACCGTGCCAGTCACCATGATAGACATAGGTCAGATGCTGACTGCCTGGCGCACGGCACGCTACATCACGCGCATCAGTGCCGCTGGCGAGTGTGCAGTTGTCGAAGGCTTTGCTGAACTTATTACTGAAGGTATCGCCCACTTTACTGCCGTCACTGCTGGCAACCGCGCTGTCCATCACCTCAATACGTTCGATCTGCGACTGTCCGTAAATCAACAGCTTAACCTTGCCGTCATTCAGCGCCTGCCAGAAAGAGACCACCTGACCGTTCTGACTGCGCATGCCCTGACGCAGAGTATAGTCACCGTTCAGTCCGTCCTTAATCGCGTCCTCTTTCATGGCGGTCGAGGCGGTTAATCCCCCCACACCCTGTTCGGTCGCGGTCAGCGAAGAACCGAACCAGTTCCACGGCAGCGCCGAAGACCAGTGATACGTCAGCGGATTCCACCAGCTTGCCTGCTGGCTGCTGTCAGCGCCGGAACCCGAACTGGCACAACCGCTCAGTGCAATGGCGGCGATCAGTAGCGTGGAACGAACAGCTTTCATGAGAACTCCTGTAAATGCGATGCCGGAAAGGCGGAACTGATTGGAGTCGCAAAGCGACAAAAAGTTTAGTTGAGATAATGTTCAGGCAGAAAGCAGTCGCGGCAGCGACGATTCGATTGCAGCCAGATCAGCGCCAGCAGGTCGAACAGCGTCAGCAGCAACGGCAGCGGCGAACTCAGCAGATCGCCCTGCACAAACTGCCAGCCCTGCCAGATCAGATTCACCAGCAGCGACAGCGCTAACACGCTGCGCCAGTGCTGCCAGAGGCGCGGCAGTCGCGTGCGGTATCCGGTCAGCAGCAGGCCCGCCAGCGCCGGTAAACCCAGCGCCAGACCGACCCAGAACGCCTGACGATCCGGATAGAACAGTGCCATCAGGTCGTTGCCCTGCTGCCGTGACGCTCCGGCCATCACCAGCAGCAGCCAGGTCCGCGCCTGAAGTAACAGGATTGGCCAAAAAAGAAACGGCAGCCGCAGCTGCCCTCTGGCGTCATACTCGTCCGGCGAATAGCCCGGCAACGGATTAATATTCACGATCTTCGATCAGACGTTTACCAAACAGCAGCGCGTCGACCGGCTCATAATCGAGCTTCTCATAGAACGCCACCACCTGATCGTTCTCTTCGCGGATCATCAGATGCAGTTTCGGACAGCCGCGCGCGATGAGCTTTTTCTCCAGACGGTTCATCAGGGCATTGGCAAAGCCGCGTCCCTGATAGTCAGGATGCACCGCCAGATAATACGCCGCGCCGCGATGACCATCGTAACCGCCCATCAGCGTGCCTACAACCACGCCACCCACTTCAGCGACCAGAAAGAGATCGGGGTCGTGATTCATTTTGCGTTCGATATCCAGCTCCGGATCGTTCCATGGCCGTAACAAATCGCAACGTTCCCATAAGGTGATCACTTCTTCAAAATCTTCCTGGCGGAAGGCGCGGATTTCCATCTTATTTACCTGCAGATAAGCACAATTTGCTGATTATCACGCATTCTCTGCCGCACGCAACCCTCGATGACCGGCGGAAAATAAAAAAGCGCGAATTTTCTGTTTGCGACCTGCAATACAAAGTAATGCCCTGAAATGGTTCTGTGATCGCAGGCAACAGAGCCTTAGGCTATAACACCGGCAAGATTCCTGTTACCGGACCCGTACATGCAGCTGCTTAAACGTTTGATTCATCGTCGTCAGTTACTTCTTTCCGGGCTGGCTCTGGCCATTTTATCGCCGCGTGCGATTCAGGCTAAAGAGCAGTCGGGCCTTACCGGGGCACATCGTCATACGCGCCCTGCCCCGCCAGCGAAAAACGGTAAACGCATCGTGATGATCGATCCGGGGCACGGTGGCATCGACTCCGGTGCCGTTGGTGAAGAGGGTTCTGAAGAGAAGCACATCGTGCTGGAGATTGCCGGTAACGTACAGCGGCAACTTCAGAGCCATCCGCGCATTGAAGTGCGCCTGACCCGCGACAGTGACCACTTTATTCCGCTTTATCAGCGGGTGGAGATCGCTCATCAGCACGGCGCCGATCTCTTTATGTCGATTCATGCCGACGGCTTTACCAGCCCGGATGCCAGCGGCGCATCGGTGTTTGCGCTCTCTAACCGCGGTGCCAGCAGCTCGATGGCACGTTATCTCTCGCAGCGTGAGAACGATGCGGACAAACTGGGCGGCGTGAAGGCACAGCAGCAGGATCACTATCTGCAGCAGATTCTGTTCGATCTGGTGCAGACCGATACTATCAAAAACAGCCTGACGCTGGGCAGGCACGTGCTGGATCAGATCCGCCCGGTGCACCATCTGCACAGCCAGCATACCGAGCAGGCGGCCTTTGCGGTGCTCAAGTCACCGTCGATTCCCTCGGTGCTGGTCGAAACCTCCTTTATTACCAATCCACGTGAAGAGCAGCTGCTCGGCACAACCGCGTTTCGCCAGAAAATTGCCTCTGCGATTGCCAGCGGCATCGTTAACTATTTTGATGAATTTGACCGCCGCAACGCCTGATTCGTCTGGCCTGTTTGCGTCGTGCAACGCGCCGCGCTCATGCAAGCGGCGCGGTTTTGCGTATAATCGCGTCAGACTTTGACAAACAATAAGCGAAAAGATGGCTGATATTTCCCGCGTAAAAGCGTTCCTGCTCGCATTGCAGGATGAGATTTGTAACCAGCTGGCGGCTGAAGATGGCGGCGCACAGTTTGCTGAAGATAGCTGGCAGCGCCCTGGCGGCGGCGGCGGTCAGAGCCGCGTCCTGCGCAACGGCACTGTGTTTGAGCAGGCGGGCGTCAACTTTTCGCATGTGCATGGCGATCAGATGCCGGCATCAGCGACCGCGCACCGGCCTGAGCTGGCCGGTCGCAGCTTTGAAGCGATGGGCGTGTCGCTGGTAATCCACCCGAATAACCCTTATGTGCCAACCAGCCACGCCAACGTGCGCTTTTTTATCGCAGAGAAACCGGGGGCTGATCCGGTCTGGTGGTTTGGCGGCGGCTTTGACCTGACGCCGTTTTATGGCTTTGAAGAAGATGCGCTGCACTGGCATCAGACTGCCGCCAATCTCTGTCAGGCCTTTGGCGACGATGTTTATCCGCGCTATAAAAAGTGGTGTGATGATTACTTCTATCTGAAGCATCGTGATGAGCAGCGCGGCATTGGCGGCCTCTTTTTTGACGATCTCAACACGCCCGACTTTGAGCAGAGCTTCAGCTTTATGCAGGCAGTTGGCCGCGGCTTTATGGATGCCTACCGGCCGATTGTGGCGCGCCGTAAAGATCATCCGTGGGGCGATCGTGAGCGCCAGTTCCAGCTCTACCGCCGTGGTCGCTATGTAGAGTTCAATCTGGTGTGGGACCGTGGCACGCTGTTTGGTTTGCAGACCGGCGGCCGTACGGAATCGATTCTGATGTCGATGCCACCGCTCGTGCGCTGGGAATATGATTATCAGCCCGATGCTGACTCGCCTGAAGCTGCGCTCTATCGCGATTTCCTGCCGGTAAAAAACTGGCTTAACCTCCCCGTCTGATCGCTTCTCCTGCTGCAGCGTGGTCCGTAACCCGCGCTGCGCTTATCTTTATTCCGACAGACCCGTTTCGTTTCACAGGGCACAGATTGCTACAGTGTTACCTGCGTCATTCGTCCTGACTGCTATGCTTAAGGATGGAATATGGCGCACCCCACGGTAAAAACCGCATGACGGCTCCTTCGCACCGCCTCGCAGCGCAATAATCAGAGAAACCGCATTTTCATCAGAAAGTCTCTGTTGCAATGTTATGGGTTCGCGTTACCGGTAGCAGAACATGCCACAGACCGGCTGCGAGGCCTGAGGTGCACCCTGTTCGCTTTCATTTTTCTTTTCAAGGAGTTTAGAGATGAATCAGCTAGAAGCCCTAAAACAGTTCACCACCGTGGTGGCGGACAGTGGTGATATCGAATCGATTCGTAATTACCACCCGGAAGACGCCACCACCAACCCCTCACTCATTCTGAAAGCATCCGGTCTGGAAGGGTATAAGCACCTGATAGATGACGCGATCGAGTACGCGAAAAAACAGGGCGGCAGCAAAGAGACGCAGATTATCAATGCCAGCGACAAAGTGGCGATCAACCTCGGTATGGAAATCCTGAAAAGCATACCAGGCCGTGTTTCGACCGAAGTGGATGCGCGCCTCTCCTTCGATCGTGGCATGTGTGTCACCAAAGCAGAAAAACTGATTCGGATGTATGAAGAGCACGGCATCGATCGTTCACGCGTGCTGATCAAGCTGGCCTCGACCTGGGAAGGCATCCGTGCAGCGGAAGAGCTGGAGAAGAACGGCATCCACTGTAACCTGACGCTGCTGTTCTCCTTTGCGCAGGCGCGTGCCTGTGCCGAAGCGGGCGTGTTCCTGATCTCTCCGTTCGTTGGCCGTATTTACGACTGGTACAACTCACGCAAGCCACTGGAACCGTACGTGGCGGATGAAGATCCAGGCGTAAAATCCGTGCGTCGTATCTATGACTACTACAAAAAGCACCGTTACAGCACCATCATCATGGGCGCCAGCTTCCGTAAAGTGGAGCAGATTATCGCGCTGGCCGGCTGTGATCGCCTGACGCTGTCGCCGAGCCTGCTGGAAGAGCTGCAGAACAGCGATGCGCCGCTGGAGCGCAAACTTGAACCCTCTACCGAGGGCTTCCATCAGCCGTCGCCGCTCTCCGAGGCGGAGTTCCGCTGGGAACATAACCAGGATCCGATGGCAGTCGAAAAACTTTCTGACGGCATACGCCAGTTCGCGGTTGACCAGCAGAAGCTGGAAGATGTGCTCGCCGCACGCCTGTAGTCTTTATTTTAATCGGGCGGGACTTTCCCGCCCTGATGCATAACAAGGGAGAACTTTATGTCCTCACGCAGAGAGTTGGCAAACGCGATTCGTGCACTGAGCATGGATGCAGTCCAGAAGGCAAACTCAGGCCACCCCGGTGCGCCGATGGGTATGGCCGATATCGCCGAAGTGTTGTGGCGCGACTTCCTCCAGCACAATCCGACTAATCCCGCCTGGCTTGATCGCGACCGCTTCATCCTCTCCAACGGCCACGGCTCGATGCTGCTTTATAGCCTGCTGCACCTGAGCGGTTATGACCTGCCGATTGAAGAGCTGAAAAATTTCCGTCAGCTGCACTCTAAAACGCCGGGTCACCCGGAAATCGGTTATACGCCTGGCGTTGAAACCACTACCGGCCCACTGGGTCAGGGCCTGGCTAATGCCGTGGGCCTGGCGATTGCTGAGCGCACGCTGGCTGCACAGTTTAACCGTCCGGACCATGAAATCGTCGACCACCATACCTATGTGTTCATGGGCGACGGCTGTCTGATGGAAGGGATCTCGCACGAAGTCTGTTCTCTGGCGGGTACGCTGGGTCTGGGCAAACTGATCGGCTTCTATGACCACAACGGCATCTCCATCGATGGCGAAACCAGTGGCTGGTTTACCGATGATACGCATAAACGCTTTGAGTCTTACAACTGGCATGTGATCGGCGACATCGACGGACATGATGCTGATGCTATCCGCGAGGCGATCAAAGAAGCGCAGAGCGTCACCGATAAGCCTTCACTTATAATCTGCCGCACCATTATCGGTTTCGGTTCACCAAACAAAGCCGGTAAAGAAGAGTCGCACGGTGCAGCGCTGGGCGAGGCGGAAGTAGCGCTGACCCGTAAACAGCTTGGCTGGAACTATCCGGCATTTGAAATCCCGGCTGAAATCTACCAGCAGTGGGATGCAAAAGCAGCGGGTGCTGAACGCGAAAAAGCCTGGGATGCGAAATTTGCGGCTTATAAAGAGGCCCATCCTGAGCTGGCGAAAGAGTATGAGCGCCGGATGAATGGCGAAATGCCCGCCACATGGGAAACGGAAGCGACCCGCTTCATCCAGGATCTGCAGGCTAATCCGCAGAAAATCGCCAGCCGTAAAGCGTCTCAGAACTCGCTGGAAGCCTATGGCAAAATGCTGCCGGAATTCCTTGGCGGTTCCGCTGACCTGGCACCGAGTAACCTCACCATCTGGTCAGGCTCTGAATCGATTAAAGAAGACCCGGCGGGTAATTACATCCACTACGGCGTGCGTGAATTTGGCATGACGGCAATTGGTAACGGTATCGCGCATCACGGCGGTTTCGTGCCTTACACCGCAACCTTCCTGATGTTTGTCGAATATGCGCGTAACGCCGCGCGTATGGCAGCGCTGATGAAGGCACGCCAGATTCTGGTCTACACCCATGACTCCATCGGTCTGGGCGAAGATGGCCCGACGCACCAGCCGGTTGAGCAGATCGCCAGCCTGCGTCTGACGCCAAACATGAGCGTATGGCGTCCATGCGATCAGGTAGAAACTGCGGTGGCGTGGAAAGCCGCTGTCGAGCGCCATCATGGGCCGACGGCACTGATCCTGTCACGTCAGAACCTGATGCAGCCGGAACGCACCCCGGAGCAGATCGAAAACATCAAACGAGGCGGCTACGTGCTGAAGGATTGTGACGGCACGCCAGAGGTCATTCTTATCGCGACCGGCTCAGAGATTGAGATCACCCTGGGTGCAGCTGTGAAGCTCACGTCAGGCGGTCACAAGGTGCGGGTGGTTTCACTGCCCTCTACTGACCTGTTTGATGCGCAGGGTGCTGCTTACCGCGAATCCGTGCTGCCGAGCGGCGTAAAAGCGCGTGTGGCGGTAGAAGCGGGTATTGCTGACTACTGGTTTAAGTATGTCGGTCTGGACGGCGCGATTGTGGGCATGACCACCTTTGGTGAATCCGCGCCAGCCAGTCAGCTGTTCCCGGAGTTTGGCTTCACGGTTGAGAACATCGTCAGCCACGCTGAAGCATTACTCAAGCCGGTTTAATTCAATTGCCCTTCCCGGCCTCATCGGGAAGGGCCATTTATTTTGCAGCCTCACAGATAAAAAAATATCCATTCCCCTCTTCCCGCTCCGCGCAAACTGATTACTATAGAGCCGTCATACTTAATGCTGCCTGTGTACGGGCTGACCGTCTTTTCCTGCTGTCATTCTGCCGGGATCACGCGGCTGCGACCTGATGCATCCTGATGAGTGAAGGCAGATTTCCTCCGATTCTATAGCGAAGCCACTTCCGTTGAACATGCGTACACCCTATTTACTGGCCCTGATGGTTTCACTGCTTCCATTAAAAAGCATGGCGCAGGTTGCGCCCGATCCGCTGCTGGCCTCACAGATTGTTGATCGCTATGCGGAACATATCTTTTATGGCAGCGGCGCAACCGGTATGGCGCTGGTGGCGATTGATGGCAATCAGCGGGTGTTCGCCAGCTTCGGTGAAACCCGTCCCGGCAACAATGTCCGTCCGCAGAAAGATTCGCTGATTCGTATCGCCTCGCTGAGTAAGCTGATGACCAGTGAAGTGATGGTGAAAATGGCTGAGCGCGGACAGATTCGCCTTGACGATCCCCTGAGTAAATATGCGCCTCCGGGTGCACGGGTGCCTACTTACAATGGCCAGCCGATTCGCCTGATTAATCTCTCGACCCACACCAGCGGACTGCCACGTGAGCAGCCTGGCGGCAAAGCACAGCGTCCGGTATTTGTCTGGCCAACGAAGAGCGAACGCTGGGCATGGCTGGCGCGCGCGAACCTCAAAGCGGCACCAGGCAGCAGTGCCGCCTACTCCAACCTGGGCTACGATCTGCTGGGCGATGCGCTGTCGCGTGCCAGCGGATCCCCCTATCCGGCGCTGTTTCAGCAGCTGATTACCCGTCCGCTCGGCATGAAGGACACCACGTTTACGCCGTCGCCTGAGCAGTGCGGACGCCTGATGGTAGCGGAAAAAGGGGCCAGTCCGTGTAATAACACGCTGGCCGCGATTGGCAGCGGCGGGGTTTACTCAACGCCGGATGATATGGGCCGCTGGATGCAGCAGTTCCTGAACTCGTCGGTTAACCATCGCACGCCGCAGATCGATCGCCTGCAGACGCTGATCTATCGCCGCGACCAATTGAACAAAGTAGAAGGCATGGATGTGCCGGGTAAAGCGGATGCGCTGGGCATGGGCTGGGTCTACATGGGACCGAAAACTGGTCGGCCTGGGATCATTCAGAAAACCGGTGGCGGCGGCGGATTCATCACCTATATGGCGATGGTGCCGCAGCATAACGTGGGGGTTTTTGTGGTGGTGACGCGCTCGCCGCTGACCCGCTTTACGCCTATGAGCGACGGTGTGAATAATATGCTGGCCGAACTGGTCGGCAACCAGCTTGGCTCACCGATGATGGTGCAGGTCATTCGTTAACGCTGCTGTACGCCACCGTCAGACTGGCTGACCCACAGGGTTGGCCAGTCATCACTGCTGTGCCAGGCGTCACAGGTCGACTCTTCCGCATATTCCGCTAACACAAACCGTGTGCCATCAAACTGCCAGCGTGTCGCCCTGCCGCAGTCGCCTAATCCACGCCCTTTACCAAACGTGTAGAGCTGGCCGCTGGCCGCGTCATATTCGGCATTAATCAGCTCCAGCTGTCGATCGCTGGCTCCGGGGGGAGTGAACGGCAGAGTCAGGGTGATGCCACGCGCTACATAGGGTGGACTACGCGTCACTTCAAACGCCAGATCGATCACGTTATACGCCCCCATTTCGCAACTCACCAGCAGCAGCGCGCGCTGGTCGGTGAGCGGCGCCACGCTGACTTCACGGCGCAGCGGATCGAGTGAGCAGGAGTCGGTATTAACCCGCCAGGTGCCGTAATCAATTAATCCGCTGGTCTCATCGCGCGTCAGTGCAGCGGGTGACCTGACCGCAGGCGGCAGCGGCGGCAGTGCAGGCGGTGGCGGAACATCCCAGCTGGCCCTGTCGCCACGTTTGATCCACGCGCTCATGCTGTTGACCCGTCCCTGCGTGTCATCCATCAGCAATAGCGCGGCCTTCATGCCGCGCAGAGAGATCAGCGCATTAGGGTCATAGGTGAGCTGCAGATTTTTGGCCTCCATCACCAGATCAAAAAATTCATCAATGGCGATAGCATTGCTGGTGGCGAGATGATGCGGCTCTACCGTCCAGTGTTTGAGGTCGGGTTTAAGCCGGCGCTGATCGAGCAGCAGATTATCCTGTAGCGGGCCACCCGGCAGCGCACCACTGTAGGCGCTGCCGTAGTCTATGCGCAGCAAAGGGCGATCGTCGACGCCCGCATGGCGCGAAATCGTCATTACCAGCCCTTTGTCCCCCGGAATATTGCGCGCCACGCAAAAGGCTTCATTGTTGCAGGTGATTTGCCAGTCGTTGAATGACTTTTGCAACGGTTCCGCCTGAACAGAGGCAACCCACAGAGACGGCAACAGCCAAAGCGATTTCATCCAATACGACATTAAGAAGATCGATCCCCGAATACCCAGAGTGGAGAGAATAGCGCATCAACGGGCCTGACAGGGTTCGCATTCTGTGAACCTGTGCAAAAAGCGCAGTTAACTGCTTAAAAAGCGTGCATAAAGTGGATTACCGCTCACCACTCTCCCACAGCGCTGTCACGCCACAACAGGCTCAGAGGCACGGTTTTATGGCGTCAGCCAGCCTGCAATCTGTGCATGCTGAAGCAGCATGATAGTTTTGCCGTCACGAATGCGACCCTCAGCGACCATCGCCAGCGCATCCGGAAAGCGTAATTCCAGCACGTCGATTGACTCATCGTCGACGCCACCGCCAGCATTGTCGCGCAACGATTCATTATATTCTGCTGCGAAAAAGTGGATAAGCTCAGTCACGCCGCCCGGCGACATATAGCAGGCATACAGTTTTTCCACCTCGCCCACCGCATAGCCGGTCTCTTCAATCGCCTCCTTGCGGATGCAATCTTCCGGGGAGTCGTCGTCCAGCAAGCCGGCACAGGCTTCGATTAACATGCCGTCGTCATTACCGTTGACGTAAGTCGCGATACGGAACTGGCGCGTCAGGACCACGCTGTTCTTTTCACGGTTGTAGAGCAGGATAGTCGCCCCATTTCCGCGATCGTAGACTTCACGCTTGTGGCGGATAACCTCGCCACGGCGATCGGTGATGTCATAGGTGTAGTTACGTAGCACAAACCAGTTTTCAGACAGGAGCTTATCTTTGATGATATTGATCTTGAACGACATGATGACTCCGCTACCGCATAAAAGGAGCCTTTCATCATAGAGGGGGGCTTACGGGAAAACTATCCTAATTCTTCTCGTAACGGGTCGATTAGCGGGCAAAAAAAGCCAGCCCGGAGGCTGGCCTGATTGCTGCAGAACTTATCAGCGTGAGGTGTCGTCAGCCAGTCGGGTCGGCTGAGGCTCTTCTTCGTGATGATCCTGTTCGGTCTGAGCGACGGCGTGAACGCGCTTGCGCACGCCAAACCATCCCAGCACCAGCAATACCGCAATCAGCGGAATAGAGGCGATAGTGTATGTCCCGTTCGGGTAGTCAAACGCCATCAGCACCAGCACACTGAACAGGAACAGCAGCGTCAGCCACGAGGTGAACGGCGCGCCTGGCAACTTGAAGCTGACATCATCCGCCTTGCCCTCTTTTATCGCTTTGCGCAGTCGCAGCTGGCAAACCACGATAAAGGCCCAGGAGGAGATAATGCCCAGCGAGGCCACGTTCAGGACGATCTCAAATACCTGAGAAGGTACATAGTAGTTAAGCACCACACCAATCACATAGACGGCGATGGTCACCAGAATACCGGCATATGGGACCTGCTGACTGCTCATTTTCGACATGAATTTCGGCGCAGAACCCCCCATCGACATGGAGCGCAGGATACGCCCGGTCGAGTAGAGGCCAGAGTTCAGGCTGGAAAGCGCCGCACTCAATACGACGATATTCATGATGCTGCCCACGTAAGGCACGCCCAGCTTCGAGAAGAAGGTCACGAACGGACTCTGACCCGCCTGATAAGCGTTCCATGGCAGCAGCAGCACCAGCAGCACCACAGAACCGACATAGAAGAGGCCGATACGCCAGATCACGCTGTTGATCGCTTTCGGCAGCATAGTTTTCGGGTCTTTACATTCGCCAGCCGCCGTACCCACCAGTTCGATAGAGGCAAAGGCGAACACCACGCCCTGAATCAGCACCAGCGCAGGCAGTAAACCGTGCGGGAACAGGCCACCGTTGTCGGTGATCAGATGGAAGCCGGTGCTGTTGCCATCCAGCGGTTTGCCAGTGCCAAGGAACACCACACCCACCACCAGGAAGATGACAATCGCCAGCACTTTTACCAGTGCGAACCAGAACTCCATCTCGGCAAACCACTTAACGCCGATCATGTTCATGGTGCCGACAATCGCCAGCGCGCCCAGGGCGAAGACCCACTGCGGTACATCACCAAACGCGCCCCAGTAGTGCATGTAGAGCGCGACGGCGGTGATATCGACGATGCCGGTCATCGCCCAGTTGACGAAGTACATCCAGCCCGCCACGTAAGAGGCTTTCTCGCCAAGGAATTCACGGGCGTAGGAGACGAAGCTGCCGCTGCTGGGACGGTGTAATACCAGTTCGCCCAGCGCACGCAGAATAAAAAAGGAGAAGATGCCACATACCAGATAGATGATGGCTAACGCGGGGCCAGCAGCCTGCAAACGGCCACCTGCGCCCAGGAACAAACCGGTACCGATGGCACCGCCGATCGCAATCATCTGTACGTGACGGTTACCCATCGCTTTCTGGTAACCAGCATCGTGAGAATTCAGCCAGCGGCGCTTCGCAGCGCGCATCTCACTTGGGGTTTTCTTTTTAGATTTCATAGCATTCCTGTTTGTCCTGACCATCAGTCGTCGTCTCCCCAATGCGGACGTAACATCCTGCAAAATGGGGCATTTTCCTCTGTGCCTTTGCCCGTGAGTGAGTGCCGGGCAACGCGGGAATTTACGGCGATGAATCCTACCCGTTCTGCAAGAACGAAGCAAAATATACCGGGCAGTTGCACAGGCTGATTTGTAAGAATCCATCCTGATGCACAAAAACAAAAAAACCGGCCATTTCAGGCCGGTAAACGCTACAGGGATGGAAACAGGAGGGTTGGGTTAGCGATAAATCTCTGCGGTGCCGCTCCACAGGCTGGAGTCGCCTGGGTTATCGATACCAATAACGCGGTAATGGCTGGCGCCCAGCTCTTCTGCTTTTTGCGACAGCTGGCGATTAGCATCGTCCAGTGAGCCGCGAACGCCGGAGACCGACACGCTGCCGATGCTCTGCATATTCTGCGCCTGTGACGGGTCGACCGGCGCAGCAGCGAAAGTGGTAAATGAGGCGGTAGCCAGTAGTGCACCCGCCAGTACAGCATTCAGTTTTTTCATTGGATGCTCCTTAATCTGTGATTGGGGTTGAGTTGATGACTGGATGAATTATTGGCCTTGCAATGAAAAGCAACATCGGGACGATGTAAACCTGTTCCTTTTTTAACCACAAAACGGTAGCCCACCCTGGGAACTGTCAGTTGTGGTCATTTTATGTGCGATGTGTAACCGCCTGTGCGATAAACAGGGGATGGATCAGTTGCGTTACGTTATTGCGCTCTTATAATTCCCGCACTTTCAACAGGGCCATCCACGTGATTGTTAAACGTTCCGTTACTCAAAGCATCGCTAAGGTGCTCAGCGTCATTGTCCTGCTGTCGCTACTCACCACCGGTCTCGCCTTAGTCACACTGCTCAGCAGTCAGCGCGATGCGGAGGCGATCAATCTGGCGGGATCCCTGCGCATGCAGAGCTATCGCTTGGCGTGGGATGCCAGCCGTCAGCCACAAAATCTGGCGCATCACCTGACGCTCTATCAGCAAACACTGGATGCCCCGGTGCTGCAAAAGCTGGATCGGCCCTGGGTACCACGCGAAGTCAGCGCTCGCTATCAGCGACTGCGCGCAGCCTGGCCTTCCCTGCAGCAGCAGTTGCAGCAGGGTGATACCGTGGCATACCAGCAGCAGATGCCGATCTACGTCGGTGAAATCGATCGCTTTGTGCTGGGTCTGCAGCGCTATACCGAGCTGAAAATGCGTCTGGTGGCGGCCAGCAGCCTGGCGGGTGTCATCGCGATTGTTGTGCTGGCACTGATGACGATTCGCTTTACCCGGCTGCACGTGGTGCGGCCACTCAACGCGCTGGTCACGGCCAGTCGCTACGTTGAAAGCGGTAACTTTGCTTTTCCGCCGCTGCACGTTGAACAGCAGAATGAACTGCGGGTACTGTCGCACGCCTTCAGTGGCATGGCGGCACGTCTGCATTCGCACTATCAGCTGCTGGAGAGCACGGTGCGCGCGAAAACGGAAGACTTAACCCAGGCGAATCGCACGTTGTCACTGCTTTACGACAGCTCGCAGATGCTAACGGCCAGCCCGTTGCACCCGGCACTGTTTGAGTCAGTGTTAACCACTGTACTGACGCGCGAAAAACTGACAGCGATCCGGCTCGACAGCGACCAGTTTCAGTTCTGCGCCGGGGATGCTCAGGCTGACGGTGAGTGGCAACGCCTGCCGTTACAGCAGGACGATCAGCAGATTGGCGAACTGCGCTGGCAGTCGCCTGGCGTCACGCATCCCAGTGAGCTGATGCGCAGCCTGGCGGCGATGCTGGGACGGGCAATCTGGATCTGGCAGGCACAGCAGCAGTATCAGCAGATGCTGCTGATTGAAGAGCGTGCCACCATTGCCCGGGAATTACATGACTCGCTGGCCCAGTCACTCTCGTTTTTACGTATTCAGCTGACCCTGCTGCGCCGCACTGTGGATAAGGATGACAGCGCCGCCCACGCCATTATCGCTGACTTCGATCAGGCGCTGGCCGATGCCTACCGCCAGCTGCGTGAACTGCTGACCACCTTCCGCCTGACCATTGAGCAGGCGGATCTGGCAGCGGCAATGCAGGCGATGATCGCCTCGTTGCAGGAGAAAAGCGGCGCAGAGATACACTTTAACCACCAGACCGGCCTGCAAAGTCTGGAGGCACAACAGCAGGTGCATGTGTTGCAGATTGCCCGTGAGGCGCTGCTGAATGCCATTCGTCACGCCAGCGCGCAGGTGATTCGGGTGGATTATCAGCATAGCGAACAAGGTGAGCACTTACTGACAATTACGGATGACGGGGTGGGAATGAACAGCACTGACGAGCCTGAGGGTCATTATGGCCTGACGATTATGACGGAGCGAGCCCAGCGTCTGAGTGGCAATCTGACGATTCACACTCAGCAATGGGGTACCCGGGTCGAACTGCGCTTTCCACCGCAACCGGCGCGCTCACTGATATAAAGCGCCCGGCGTGATGTTAACTTATTCAGATAATCTGTCGGTCTCAGCGTGCAGGCCAGCGGATACGGAGCGCCATCTGATGCCAGCCCTGCTCTTCTGCCGCCGTCTTAAGCCGATGAAATGGAGAACCTATGCAACAGCCCGCATTAACATTGATGATTGTGGATGACCATCCGCTGATGCGCCGCGGTATCCGTCAGCTGCTGGCGCTGGATCCCGGGCTTGAGGTCATCGCAGAAGCCAACAACGGCACGGAAGCGCTGGCTGAGGCCCGCCGTCAGGAACCCGATATCATTCTGCTCGACCTGAATATGAAAGGCATGTCCGGGCTGGATACGCTGAAGGCGTTGCGCCATGAAGGGATCAGTTCACGTATTCTGGTCCTGACCGTCTCCGACGCCCGCAGTGATATCTTCGCCATGGTGGATGCGGGTGCCGATGGCTATCTGCTAAAAGACAGCGAGCCGGAGATACTGCTGGGGCATATTCTGCAGGCATCGCAGGGTGAAAAGGTTTTCAGTGAAGGCGTGGCCCGTTATCTGGCTAATCGCCAGCACAGTGCCGATCCCCTGCGTCAGCTCACCGGGCGCGAATGCGACGTGCTGCAGGAGGTGGCGCGCGGCCTGTCGAATAAAGAGATCGCGGCTAATCTGCATATCTCCGAAGAGACCGTAAAAGTGCATATCCGCAACCTGCTGCGTAAGCTGGATGTCCGATCACGCGTCGCCGCCACAGTGATGTGGCTTGAAAGCCGCAAATAGCCAACGAATTTACATTTTCTCCTCAATTTCTCCACGATTTCCCCCGCTGCCGCACGTAGAGTAAATGGCGGCGGAGAATCGTGGCATAGACCATCCGGTTTGCCCGCCAGTGCGCCCGTTGCCGCTGGGCCTGAACGCTTATAAAAGTCCTGAGGAGTGTCGATTTAATGTCGAATTTCTTTATCGACCGTCCCATCTTTGCCTGGGTTCTGGCGATTCTGTTGTGCCTGTGCGGCACGCTTTCGATTATTTCGCTGCCTGTTGAACAGTATCCCGATCTGGCACCACCCAACGTGCGCATCACCGCCAACTACCCCGGCGCATCCGCCCAGACGCTGGAAAATACGGTTACCCAGGTTATCGAGCAGAACATGACCGGCATCGATAATCTGATGTACATGTCCTCGAACAGCAGCAATACCGGTCAGGCACAGATCACCCTCACTTTTACCGCCGGGACTAATCCTGATGAAGCCCGTCAGCAGGTTCAGAACCAGTTGCAGTCAGCGCTGCGCAAATTGCCGCAGGCGGTACAGTCGCAGGGCGTAACGGTCAATAAAACCGGTGACAGTAATATTCTGATGGTCGCCTTCGTCTCAACCGACGGCAGTATGGATAAGCAGGATATTTCAGACTATGTCGCCAGTAATATTCAGGACCCGTTAAGCCGTATTGATGGCGTCGGTCAGGTAGACGCTTACGGCTCACAATATGCGATGCGCATCTGGCTCGATCCCAACAAACTGATCGCCTACTCGCTGACCACCGACGATGTGGTCAGTGCAATCCAGTCGCAGAATACCCAGGTTGCCGTGGGTCAGGTCGGTGGTCTGCCATCCGTAGAGAAGCAGGCGCTGAACGCCACGGTGAATGCGCAGTCGATGCTGCAGACCCCCGGGCAGTTCCGGGCCATTACCCTGAAGAACAATCCCGACGGTTCTGTGGTGACGCTGGGCGATGTCGCCAGCGTGGCGCTGGGCGCAGAAAAGTATGATTATCTGAGCCGCTACAACGGCCAGCCCGCGTCCGGTCTGGGGGTGAAGCTCGCATCCGGTGCCAACGAGATGAACACCGATAAGCTGGTGCGCGCGCGCATAGAGGAGCTGTCGCACTACTTCCCGCACGGGCTGGAAGCGAAAATTGCCTATGAAACCTCGCCGTTCGTTAAAGCGTCGATCACCGATGTGGTGAAGACGCTGCTGGAGGCGATTGTGCTGGTGTTTGGCGTGATGTACCTGTTTATGCAGAACTTCCGCGCCACGTTAATTCCGACTATTGCGGTGCCAGTAGTGCTGTTCGGTACCTTCAGCGTGCTCTATGCCTGCGGGTTCAGCATCAATACCCTGACCATGTTTGCCATGGTGCTGGCGATAGGACTGCTGGTGGACGATGCCATCGTGGTGGTGGAAAACGTTGAGCGCATCATGCACGAAGAGGGACTCTCGCCGCGTGCCGCCACGCGAAAATCGATGGGCCAGATTCAGGGGGCGCTGGTCGGGATCGCGCTGGTACTCTCTGCGGTATTTGTGCCGATGGCGTTTTTCGGCGGTACCGTCGGCGCTATTTACCGTCAGTTCTCCATCACCATTGTTTCGGCGATGGTGCTGTCGGTGCTGGTGGCGATGATCCTGACACCGGCGCTGTGTGCCACATTGCTGAAACCCGTGGCGAAAGGCGAGCAGCCTGAACGTCGCGGCTTCTTCGGCTGGTTCAATCGTCACTTTAATCGCAATGCTGACCGCTATGAGCGCGGCGTTGCAGGCATTCTGCGCAGGGGCGGTCGCTGGCTGCTGCTCTATCTCGGCATTATCGGCCTGATGGCGTTTCTGTTTCTGCGTCTGCCCACCTCATTTCTGCCGCTGGAAGATCGCGGCGTCTTCCTGACTCAGGTTCAGCTTCCGGCAGGCGCAACGCTTGAGCAAACCGCCAGCGTGGTCGCGAAAGTCGAACACTATTATCTCACCGAGGAAAAGGCCAACGTGCTGTCGGTCTTCTCCACCATCGGTGCCGGCCCCGGCGGCAATGGGCAGAACGTGGCACGTCTGTTTGTGCGACTAAAAGACTGGGAAGATCGGCCTGGTGCCGATCGCACCTCATTCGCCATTATCGATCGTGCGACTCAGGCGTTTCAGAAGATTGAAGAGGGCCGGGTGATTGCCAGCAGTCCGCCCGCCATTACCGGCATGGGCAGCAGCTCGGGCTTTGACATGCAACTACAGGATCACGCGGGTATCGGTCATACGCAACTGATGGCGATGCGCGACAAACTGCTGGAGATGGCGGGCAACGATAAGTCGCTATCGCGGGTACGGCACAATGGACTGGATGACAGCCCGCAGCTGCAGATCGATGTGGATGCCCGTAAGGCGCAGGCGCTGGGCGTGTCGCTGGACACCATCAACGACACCCTGACCACCGCATGGGGCTCCAGCTATGTGAACGACTTCCTGGATCGGGGCCGGGTGAAAAAGGTCTATGTGCAGGCCGCCGCCGAATTCCGCATGCTGCCGGACGACATCAATAAATGGTACGTGCGCAACAGCAGCGGCAAAATGGTGCCCTTCTCCGCGTTTGCCAGCAGCCGCTGGGAGACCGGTTCACCCCGTCTTGAACGCTATAACGGCTATTCGTCGCTGGAGATTGTCGGTGAAGCGGCGAATGGCGTCAGCAGCGGTACGGCGATGGATGAAATGGAAAAGCTGGTACATGCCCTGCCGCTGGGCGTCGGGTTCCAGTGGACTGGTGCCTCTTATCAGGAGCGGCTCTCCGGCTCGCAGGCTCCGGCGCTTTATGCAATTTCGCTGCTGGTGGTGTTCCTCTGCCTGGCCGCGCTGTATGAGAGCTGGTCGATCCCGTTCTCGGTAATGCTGGTGGTGCCGCTGGGCGTGGTGGGTGCGCTTATCGCCACCTGGCTGCGCGGGCTGGAGAATGATGTCTATTTCCAGGTTGGCCTGCTGACGGTGGTGGGGCTGTCCGCCAAAAACGCCATCCTGATTGTTGAGTTTGCTAATGAGATTAACAGCAAAGGCCGTGAACTGGTGGAGTCCACGCTGGAGGCATCGCGTCAGCGTCTGCGGCCGATTCTGATGACCTCGCTGGCCTTTATTTTTGGGGTGCTGCCGATGGCAATCAGTAGCGGTGCAGGTTCCGGCAGCCAGCACGCCGTGGGAACCGGCGTGATGGGCGGGATGATCTCCGCCACGCTGCTGGCAATCTTTTTTGTGCCGCTGTTCTTTGTGCTGGTCCGCCGTCGCTTTCCACTTAAAGCGAAACCGCATGACTAAAGCTAAATAAAAAGCGGCCACTGAGTTCAGTGGCCGCCTTATTTCTGTGTGTGGTAAGAATTCCAGCAAGTGGGACTGACCTGCTTTAATCTCCACGTGTTACTTGTTGCGTAACATCGCTTCGATAAATTCTTTCCAGGTTCCCATTTCAGTGTCAATCATAATGCCCTCTCTTATTGTGCTGGCAATATTACGCGCTTTTTTTAAGCAGGTGAATACGTTTACACCTGTTATACCTATCGGCAAGCCTCACAAAAACATGAATGTTGCTGATTCTGGACGCTGACGCACATTTCAGCAACCCCTTAACCTGATTGAAGATAATTTATTTTAAGCCCAGCGGTAGACTATTTTATCAGCATGGCGAAATTCTTAAGCACGCATCGATAAGCAGGGTAATAATTGCCTGCGTAACTGATAGCGTTTACCCGCAATGAAATAACGACACGGCGCGCATGATATCCGGACCGATTCCCGCGCCAGCGCGGATGCCGCAACCAATCACACTATGCTAAACTCGCGCTTTGGCTGCTTTTTTCAGCTTTCTCTTTTCACAGGATAATAAGGATCGGGCAATGAGCACGCAGTGGGTGATGTTCGGAATTAAAAATTGCGACACCATAAAAAAAGCCCGGCGCTTTTTAGCAGATGCAGGCGTTGATTATCACTTTCACGACTACCGTGCCGATGGCCTGAGCGATGCCCTGTTGCAGGAATTTATCGATGCGCTGGGCCATGAAGCCCTGCTTAACACACGCGGCACGACCTGGCGTAAACTGCCCGAAGCTGATCGTGAAGCGATTAACGATGCCAGCAGCGCCAAAGCGCTAATGCTGGCGCATCCCGCCATGATTAAGCGTCCGCTGTTGCGTGCTCCGGATGACTCCCTGCTCGCCGGTTTTAGCGAAGCCACCTATCAGAATGCTATTCAGGAGAAGTCATAATATGTTTTGCCCGGTCATTGAGCTGACGCAGCAGCTTATTCGTCGCCCCTCTCTCAGCCCCGATGATGCCGGATGTCAGGCTCTGCTGATCGCCCGTCTTGAAGCCATTGGCTTTAAGATTGAAACGATGAACATCGACGACACCCTGAATTTCTGGGCCACCCGTGGCGAAGGTGAAACGCTGGCGTTTGCCGGTCACACCGATGTGGTGCCGCCTGGCGATGCCAGCCGCTGGATTAACCCGCCATTTGAACCGACAATCCGCGATGGCATGCTGTTTGGCCGTGGTGCGGCTGACATGAAAGGGTCACTGGCAGCCATGGTGGTGGCCGCCGAACGCTTTGTGGCAGTGCGTCCCAATCACCGGGGCCGCCTCGCCTTCATGATCACCTCGGATGAAGAGGCCAGCGGAGCCAACGGCACGGTTAAAGTGGTTGAACGGCTGATGGCGCGCCGTGAACGGCTCGACTATTGCCTGGTCGGCGAACCGTCCAGCACAGAAGTCGTCGGTGACGTGGTGAAAAATGGCCGTCGTGGCTCGATTACCGCCAATCTGACGGTGCACGGTGTGCAGGGCCACGTCGCCTATCCGCATCTGGCGGATAACCCGGTTCACCGGGCGATGCCCGCGCTGAATGAGCTGGTCGCGACGGAGTGGGATCAGGGGAATGCGTTCTTCCCGGCCACCAGCATGCAGATTGCTAATGTCCAGGCGGGCACCGGCAGCAACAATGTGATCCCCGGCGAGCTGTTTGTGCAGTTCAACTTCCGCTTCAGCACCGAACTCACCGATGAGATGATCCGCCAGCGGGTCGCGGAACTGCTGGATCGTCACCAGCTGCGTTACACCATCGAGTGGAAACTCTCGGGTCAGCCCTTCCTGACCTCACGCGGTAAGCTGGTGGATGCCGTCGTAAAAGCTGTGGCGCACTATAATGAAATTAAGCCGCAGCTGCTGACGACAGGCGGCACCTCCGATGGCCGGTTTATCGCCCGGATGGGGGCGCAGGTGGTGGAGCTGGGGCCGGTGAATGCCACCATTCACAAAATCAATGAGTGTGTGAAAGCCTCCGACCTGCAGATGCTGAGCCGGATGTACCAGCGCATCATGGAACAACTGATCGCCTGACGGCGATGTTAAGGAGCAGCAAATGGAATTTATTAAAGATTACTGGTGGATCCTGGTGATCCTGCTGATGGTTGGCGTGCTGATGAACGTTTATAAAGATCTGAAACGCATCGATCACAAAAAATTTATGGATAACAAACCTGACCTGCCGCCGCATCGTGATTTCAACGATAAGTGGGATGACGACGACAACTGGCCGAAGAAGAAGTAAACGAAAAAGCCCCTGCTATGCAGGGGCTTTTTTACATCATTGCGATAACGTCATCGTCACCGGGTTTTGCACCACTTAACGCCTCATCAAAGTAGCGTTTTGGCACCGTATAGCGCAGATGATTCAGCGCCAGCTCCATGCTGCGGTGATCGATAGCGTGCGCCAGATCGTCAACGATATCCAGCGTGACATCGCCACCGCAGGCGGTCAGCCGCTGTTCTGCCTGCCGGGCATGGTGCATCGGGATCTGCTCATCGTAATCACCGTGGATCAGGTGAATCGTGGTGTAGGTACTGGCCTTCTCTGGCAGAGTAATAAACCGGCCACTAAACACCACTGCGCGACCCGCCAGATCCGGATGGGCTTTGACGCCTTCCAGCACCATACTGCCGCCCTGCGAAAAACCGATTAAGGCTGTCGCTTCCGGCCGCACGCCGCTCTTTTTTTGCCAGTGGCGCACCGACGCAAAAAACTGTGGCATCGCCGCATCCACCCGCTGCTGGATGGTCTGATCGTGCAGGTCGGTTTCACCGAACCACTGACGACCCGCACCAGGCGAGCCGACAGAAACCACCAGCGCGTCGGGAAAGGTTTTCGCAAACCAGTTGCCAATCTCGCCCATTGAATCCGGGTTATCGCCAACGCCGTGATAGAGCAGAAACAGCTGTGCAGTGGTGACAGGCTGTTGAACGATTACATATTTCAGTGTCATGTTGACCTCCTGTGTTCACTCTACGCCGCCTGGCACAAAATGATATGAGGATAATTTGAGGCAGATGGTCGAATTATTTCAACGGCCGGTGCAGCGCGTCTGCAGTAACGCCCAGGCTCTCGAGCGCTGAAGCCGCCTGCTGACGCAGCGTAGCTATCAGCGCCTTGCGGCCGCTTAAGCCCGTCTGCCGGGCCAGGTCGCTTAGCGCATCAGGTGCAGCAACCGCGGCGGCCAGCAGCGGTACGGAGACGGCACTGGCCTCTGCCAGACGCTGCAACACTGGCAGACTCGCCTCCAGTGGCCGCTGCGCCCAGGCAAAACCGATGGCCAGATGGCTGTCCTGAACGGTCAATCCATCATCTGTGATCTTATCAAACTGCAGGTCCAGCGCGATATGCTGAGGCAACCGCGGCCAGTCACGCGCCAGCTGCTCTGCCGCGCGGCGTGTCAGAGCCTCACCCGCAGCAGAACAGGGCAATATCGCCATCGCTGCGTAGCAGCCGCTGCTGGCTTCGCGCTGACTGCCAATTCTTACCAGGGTAAAACCGCAGGCGCGCCAGAACGCCCAGAGTGATTCAGTGTAGCCGAAGCTGACAGAGAGGTAGTCGTGATCGGCAGCCGCATCAGCCGCCGCCGCAACAAGCTGCTGTCCGGTTCCCCGACGACGGCTCTCCGCCGCCACGGCAATCCGGCTGATGCGCTGCGAGCGCAGGATTGCCGCTTCAGCCAGACCACCGTGCGCTGCCAGCGACTGCGCAACCAGATTGCCGCGCGGTCGCCGGGTGCCCGCCCAGACCGCCTGCGCCAGTTCAGGTTCAAGACCGCCCTCCTCCACCAGCCAGAGCGCACCCTGTAACGCGTTTGCATCACCCGCCCGCCACAGTTGCATACCGGGTGCATCCAGCAGGCGGCGCAGATCAAGCGGCGACGTGCGGTAGTGCGCGCTGGTGAGCAGACGATAAGCAGCTTTCAGCGCGCTAAAATCGTGACGTTCAATACGATGCGATGTTGCCGGAGTATCGGGCGCAGTGGCGCTGGCATCATTAAACAGCAGTGCCTGGTTCAGCCATTGCTCCAGCGGATCAAAACGCGACCAGCGCAGCGGCTCATCCAGCGTGAAATAGTGTGCATCTGCAAGTCCGGCACAGAATTTAAGGATAAAGCCGCGTCCACTGCCTTCGTAGCCCTGTACGGTAGTGGTGAGCAACACGCGGGGATAGCGGCTCACCAGCGCCTGCAGCAGCGGTGCCGGGATCGCCGCGGCTTCATCCACAATAAGCCACTCTGCCCGGGGCGGCGTCTCCAGCGCCAGCAGCGCATCGGGGGCCATAAAGTGAAAATGCTCAGCGGCAAAAGCAGCCAGCACCTCTGTTGAGGCTTTGGCCGGTGCCGTTACCAGACAATGTCTGTTCTGCCGGGCCAGCATCCCCGCCAGTGCCGATTTACCTCGTCCACGGGCAGCGGTCAGCACAGCGACACCCGAGGGCAGCGTCATCAGATGATCGAGGATCGCCTGCTGCTGCTGTGGTGCCTGACCGTGCCACTGCGGCCAGGCCCGCTGCGCCGGAAAACGGCAGGGCTGATGCTGTCGCTCCAGCAGCACCTGGTTATCCTCCAGGATCAGCTGTTGCAGGTGGTGGACAAAATGAGGTGTTGCGATGGGTTCAGCGACGTCCGCCCAGCGCAGGCTGTCGCTGTCAGGCTGTTGCGACCACGCTTGCCAGGGTGGGACCAGCAGCAGCAGCCAGCTTCCGGCTGTGAGCGTACCGGCAAGCGCCGCGAAAGCCTCGGCATGAAAGCCCTGCCGGGCGTCGAATATCGTATGATGGAATTCGCGTCCCAGCAGCGTGCGTACCGCGCCAGGCTGCCTGTGCAGAGCTGACTCGTCAGAGAATAGCGGCACCGGACTCAGCGCCAGCCAGTCGCCTGGCAACGCTTCACGCCACGCCGTAGCCCGACCTAAGCACCAGGCCGGGTCACCGCTGATGACTGCCAGACGACGCACACCGGCCTGTTGCATAAGCTGCGTTGGGATCATCAGTTGCTGGCGAAGGTGTTGCACTGTCCTGGATCGCCACCATCAAACCCGCGCTTAAACCAGGTGTAGCGCTGCTCAGAAGTACCGTGGGTGAAGCTATCCGGCACGACGCGGCCCTGACCTTTCTGCTGCAGACGGTCATCGCCAATCGCCTCAGCAGCATTCAGCGCTTCCTGCAGATCGCCGGCTTCAAGGATGTTTTCCTTCTGCATATAGTGTCCCCAGACACCCGCAAAACAGTCTGCCTGCAGTTCCATTTTGACGGAGAGCTGATTGACCTGCTTCTCGCTGGCACCCTGCTGCATTTCACGCACTTTTGGCTCAATGCCCAGCAGTTTCTGGACATGGTGGCCAACTTCATGCGCGACAACGTAGCCCTGGGCGAAGTCACCGCCTGCGCCCAGCTTAGTTTTCATCTCGTCATAGAAAGAGAGGTCGATGTAGACGGTCTGATCGGCAGGACAGTAGAACGGTCCCATCACCGACTGTCCGGTTCCGCAGCCGGTGCGGGTTGCACCGCGATACATCACCAGCTTCGGTGCCACATACTGTTTGTTCATCTGCTGGAACAGCTTGCCCCAGGTGTCTTCCGTGGTGGCCAGGATCACTTTCGTGAATTTCGCGGCCTCGTCATCATTGGCACTGACGCTGCGCTGTTGCTGCTGGCTGGTCGGTGCGACATCCCCCCCCGTCAGCAGTCCGGTCAGGTCATATCCGTAATAACCGGCTACTGCCACCACGATCAGCAACACGATACCGCCTTTGCCACGCGGCAGACGAATCTGGCGGCCTCCGCCACTTAAACCGGACGATTGATCGCGACGGTCCTCTACATTGTCGCTTTCGCGACGCCCTTGCCAGCGCATGCTGTATTCCCTCAGTCATTTTTCAGATGGCATGATTTTAGTTGCGTGACGGAGCAATCACCAGCTTTACCCTGAAATGAAAAAAGGAGAGCCGGCGCTCTCCTCTTTCTTTGTGCTTTCTTCGTGCGCCAAAGACAAACTCAGTCGAGTTTTACGCCCAGTCGCTGTGCCACGGCTTCATAGGCTTCAACCACGCCGCCGAGGCTCTGGCGGAAGCGGTCTTTGTCCATTTTATCGAGCGTCTCTTTGTCCCACAGGCGCGCACCGTCTGGCGAAAACTCATCGCCCAGCGTCACTTCGCCGTTAAACAGACCAAATTCCAGTTTGAAGTCGACCAGAATCAGGCCCGCATCGTCGAACAGTTTGCTCAGCACTTCGTTGGCTTTAAAGGTCAGCTCCTGCATCCGCGCCAGGTTCTGTTTGCTGACCCAGCCAAAGGTTTCGCAGTAAGATTCGTTGACCATCGGGTCGTGCTTTGCATCATCTTTCAGGAAAAGATCAAACAGCGGCGGATTGAGCACAATGCCCTCTTCCACGCCCAGACGTTTTACCAGCGAGCCTGCGGCACGGTTACGCACCACGCACTCGACCGGCACCATCTCCAGCTTCTTCACCAGCGCTTCGGTATTGGACAGCAGCGCTTCCATCTGGGTCGGGATACCTGCTTCCTGCAATTTGGTCATGATGAAGTGGTTAAACTTGTTGTTAACCATTCCCTTGCGATCAAACTGCTCGATTCGGGCGCCATCACCTGCTGACGTATCGTTGCGGAATTCGAGTATCAGCAGATCCGGGTTATCGGTGCTGTATACGGTTTTCGCTTTACCGCGATACAACTCAGCTCGCTTTTGCATCTTGTTCACTCCAGACTTGAAATAACGGGTGTTCAGCGACCAGTGCCGCTGCGGCGATTGCCTTGACGCAATCGTTTACTTCGCCGCGCGCTATTATGCCAAAAACAAAATAAAAAGGCCGGAGAATCTCCGGCCTGAGGCAACTTTATTTGTTCAGCGCCGCCTGGAACACGGCCACCAGTGCATCGTTCTGCGACTGGGTCAGCACATGCCCTTTCGGGTCGATGAATTGCAGACTGGTACGGTTGTCGAGATCGCCGACCTGCACTTTGTAATCACCGTTTGGTAATTCCGGATCTTTCGCACCAACTGAATCCCAGTCGCTGCTGCCCGGTGACTTGTAGGTCACCTTCATGCTGCCGGTTGAGCGGGTGGTATCGGTCACTTCCATCCCGACGCGTTTCATCGCATCTGGCAGACGCTGCCATGCCACGTTGTAGGGTGTACGCAGGATCAGCATTGGCAGACCGGTGTCATCTGCGCCGCTCTGCACATCAATAGCGCCACTTACCCGGCCTGATGCCGCGTTTTCACTGGCAGTATCAATTTTGTCCAGACCGGTGCTGATTTCATTCAGCATCTGCGCGGTGTAACGCTGGATCTGCACAGGTGACGTAATGGTTTTACCATCCTGCTGCAGCTCAAGCAGACGCACGGTAAGCTGCTGCTGATAGCTCTGCGACTGCACGCTGATCTGATAGCGGCCACGATACTGCTGATCTTCATCAGCACGGTTCCACTGCACCCAGTCGGTCGTCAGCTGCTGACCGGCATCGTTACGTGAAGCAATCGGGAATTTGTTTGACTCAACGACGTTAACGACCCGTGACCAGACTGAACCGCGGCTGTTATCGATCATCAGCGCACCGGTATTGTTACTGAACTGCGCGCGGGTGCCGTTCATCAGCGCCAGCGGCTGGGCTGGCGGACGGATATCGAGCTGCTTGCCGGTCGGTGCCTGGCTGCTGGTGCGCGGCACATCATAGTCACCACGCTGAACCGGCAGGATCATTCCGGCTGGCGCTTTCAGTTCACTTAACTGGCTGGCTTCAAGATAAGATTCGTCACCGCTGACCTGGCGCTTATAACGCTGATCGCTTGAACAGGCCGACAACAGCATCAGAGTAGAAAGCCCGACTACTGTGGCTACTGTTGACCGCTTTACTGAGTAATTCATTCAAACTCCCTAAATTATCGCAAACCCGCTTTCACCAGCGCCTGCTCCACTTTCGGCTGGCCGGCTGCAGTCAGTGGCGTCATTGGCAGACGCAGCGTGTCGTTAGCGATTAATCCTAGCTGTTTCGCAGCCCATTTCACCGGGATAGGATTGGGTTCACAGAAAAGCGTCTGGTGCAGGTGCATCAGACGCTGATTCAGGCGGCGTGCCTCAGCGAAATTGCCCTGCTGTGCGAGTTGACACAGCTCGACCATTTCACGTGCAGCCACATTTGCGGTCACCGAAATGACGCCTTTGCCGCCCAGTTGCATAAAGTCCAGCGCAGTCGCGTCATCGCCACTCACCAGAATAAAGTCTTCATTAACCAGCTCTTGGATCTGACTAACCCGCGATAAGTTCCCGGTTGCCTCTTTGATTCCGATAATATTTTTAATTTCGGCCAGGCGGGCAACGGTTTCCGGTAGCATGTCACAACCGGTACGCGAGGGAACGTTATACAGCATCTGCGGCAGGCTGGTGCTATTCGCAATCGCTTTAAAGTGCTGGAACAGCCCTTCCTGCGTCGGACGGTTATAGTATGGCGTCACAGTCAGACAGCCCACCACGCCGGAATTTTCAAAACGCTTCGTCAGAGAGATGCCTTCAGCGGTGGCATTTGCACCGGTTCCGGCAATCACCGGAATTCGGCCATCGGCCAGTTCCAGGGTCAGCATCACCACATCACCATGTTCTTCATGGCTCAGGGTTGCAGATTCACCTGTGGTACCGACGGAAACGATCGCCGCGGTGCCGCTGGCGACGTGATAATCAATCAGTTTTTTCAGACTCGACCGGCAGACATTACCGCTGTCATCCATTGGCGTAACGAGTGCAACAATACTTCCCGTAAACATTGGCGATCCCCTCGACAAACAAGTGCTTCATGGTACGTTTTACACTTAGGGAAAAGCAAGCAAGCCACGCCATTCCCGCGCTTGTCAGCAGTTTTTTTTATGTTTACCTTATGGTTATTAGCGAAAGCAGAGGATAAGCCATTTTGTCGCAATCTCAGCCCCATCATCTGGTGATCACCGCGCTCGGTGTTGACCGTCCGGGTATCGTCAATACGATTACCCGACACGTCAGCAGCTGCGGTTGCAATATTGAAGATAGCCGTCTTGCCATGCTTGGGGATGAATTCACCTTTATCATGTTGCTGTCGGGCAGCTGGAACGCGATTACGCTGATTGAATCGACGCTGCCGCTGAAAGGCGCAGAGCTGGAGCTGCTGATCGTCATGAAGCGCACCAACGCCGGGGTTCGTCCGCCGATGCCCGATACCGCGTTCATTCAGGTTGAAGTGGCCGACTCGCCACATATTATTGAACGCTTTACCGATCTTATTGATAAGCATCAGATGAACGTGGCCGAACTGGTGTCGCGTATTACACCCGCGCAACACGATTTGCCACCAACGCTCTATATTCAAATGACCGCCCACAGTCCGACACGAACCAGTGGCACCACCTTTGAGCAGGCTTTTAATACCCTGTGTCAGGAGCTGAATGCCCAGGGAACGCTGCGTCTCTACAGTGTGTCTGATGCTGACAGCAGCGAATCGGTCAGCGCGGTACGCTAAGCTTTAGTTAATAAACCGGAGTTATTTCTCCCCATGCCTGACGCGTGATCGGCTATGTGGTGAAATACCCCCTGATGGTAATGTTCCCTCTGGTCGTTTCGGCCCGGATGGTGTATTACCCACAGCCTGAATAAGAAAATGGAGAGATGTGATGAATCCACTGAAAGCCGGAGATACTGCACCTGCATTTAGCCTGCCCGACCAGGACGGCGAACACGTGAATCTGACCGACTTCCAGGGACAGCGCGTTCTGGTGTACTTCTACCCGAAAGCGATGACGCCAGGCTGCACCTTGCAGGCGTGCGGTCTGCGTGACAATATGGATGAGTTGAAAAAAGCGGGCGTGGAAGTCCTGGGTGTCAGCACCGACAAACCGGAAAAACTGTCAAAGTTTGTTGAAAAAGAGCTGCTGAACTTCACGCTGCTGTCAGATGAAAATCATGAAGTCTGCCAGGCGTTTGGCGTCTGGGGTGAAAAAACCTTTATGGGGAAAACCTATGACGGTATTCATCGCATCAGCTTCCTGATCGATGCTGAGGGCAGGATTGAGAAAGTGTTTGATAACTTCAAAACCTCGAATCACCACGACATGGTGCTGGATTACGTTAAGTCAGCCTGATGTTGAGGGGCGCGGTAGCCCGACCGCCGCGCCCTGCTTATCTTCTTTCCCTTTTTCCCCTTCACGCTTGCCTGCCGTAAAAAAACATCTGCTCTTTGTGCGATTAAGCTGTGGCTGCGATAACGCAGTTTCGCCCGGCATTTTTCGCCGCGTAGAGCGCCGCATCCGCCTGTTTCAGACTCGTTTCCAGCCCGGCATCGTGGGTGCCCTTCCATGCCGCCACGCCAATAGACAAGGTAATTCGTCCTACATCCGTAAGCCAGGCTTCGGCAATACCCAGCCGTACGCGCTCCGCGATGATCTGTGCCTCATCCAGGGGCGTGCCCGGCAGCAGCATCAGAAATTCCTCTCCGCCGTTGCGACATACCACATCAGACTGACGGGCGCTGGCACGCAGCGTGCTCGCCACCTGCTGAATCACCCGGTCACCGACATCATGGCCCCAGCTGTCGTTAACGTTTTTGAAGTGGTCGATGTCCAGAGCCAGCACCGAGAAAGGCTGGCGCAGCGTACGGTAATACTCCAGCACTGCATTCAGGCCACGGCGATTCAGCAACTGGGTCAGCGGATCGGTCTGCGCTTCCGAGCTAAGACGGCCAATTTTGTCCTGCACCAGACCAATACCGGTAAGCAGTGCTCGTTTGACCTGAGCCGCCTCAAAGTACCAGGCGGTGATGCCACCAATCTCTTTTGATACCCCCTGCGCATCCATCCGGCTGGCTTTACGGGCCAGCTGGAAGAGTGGCCGGGCAATCAGCCGCGCCAGCACCACGGCCACCAGCAGAGTCAGCAGCGCAAACGGCACCGAGTTTTTCAGGACATTCATTAACAGGCCCGAAAGGGGATCCAGCGTGACGTTAATCGGCTTCAGGGCCACCACCGTCCAGCCGGTGGTCGGCACGATCGCAAAGCCCGCCAGCTGAGCTGACTCACCCGGACCGGCAAGCATCAGCGAGCCATTGGTCTGCTCGTCACGCGGACTGACGATGGCCGGCAGCATTTTACCCACCAGCTGCCGGTTCTGGTGATACAACACCTCATTATTGCTGTCGAGCACATAGACCGTGGTGCCATCCCGGTAAAATTGCTCACCCAGCAGCGCATTCAGAATGCTTTTTTTCTTCAGGTAGATGGTGCCGCCGATGTAGCCCAGGTAGTCGCCATCGGCACTCCAGACAGGCCAGGAGACAAACACCAGCAGATTGTTGGCAGCAGAAAGGGTGGGTTTACTGATGATCGGCTGCCGCAGGGTCAGCGCTTCCCGTGAGGCGTCGCTGGTCAGATGCATACCTTTCAGGGTCAACGACTCAGGCGAAATCGCCTTGATCACGCCCTGCGCATCCACTATCGCCACTGAGTTGAAACTGCTGGTCTGCTCGCGCAGGCGGCTGACTTCGCTTTCCAGCAGCGCCTCATTATTAAAGTCGCGGCTGAGCTGATTAGCGCTATAGTGCAGCTGTGACTGCGCCAGCTGAAAGAAAATCTCACTGGTTGAGGCCAGTTTGGCGGCGTAAGCGCGATTGGCCTCAAGCGTGGTGTCAATCAGCACCTGGCGCTGAACCCGCCAGGTAGCGTAAAGCGTATTCGCGAGCGTGATAACAATGCTGACAATCACCAGCAGGGCGATCAGATTGCGCAAATCGGCCTTGGGTCGAAAGAGCTTTAACATGGCGTCGCCGCCCCGGAGATAAATGTCATGTCGTCAATGCCTGATTATTTTTTTAATGTGTGCCAGAAGCCCTGTTATCCGGGCTTAAGTCTACACGGTGTCGGCATTTTTGAGCAGCATTAAGACAAATTTCACACCTGATAATCCAGATTTGACTGGCACTAATCGATTAATCCCTGACTATCGTAAAAAGGCCAGGGTCCCGAAAAGCGGCCAATCGCACACTGATGCGTGACCATTCCCTGCCCGGGTTGCCAGCAATGCAGCAAAAAGCCTGGCGGCTCCAGAATAAAGTGAGCCGGCCCTTCGGGATGCAGATCCAGCGCTACCTGATGCGACACGCCTGGCGCAACACAGACCAGCGTGCCGGCAAAGCGGGTCTGCAGACTGCGATGCAGATGACCGCAGAGCACCCGCTCAACCTGCGGATGGCGGGCGATGATCGCCTCAAGGGCTTCCGGATGACGTAACCGTTGCCGGTCCATATGAGCAATGCCGCAGGCAAAAGGAGGATGATGCAGCATTACCAGCGTGGGCTGATCGGCAGCCACGATCAGTGCCTGATCCAGCCATTGCAGCTGGTGTTCGTCCAGCTCTCCCCACGGCTGTTGCGGCACGCTGGAGTCCAGCGCCAGCAGCCTGACGCCACCGACGCTAAGCTGCCAGCTCAGGGTGGGTCCCGTCTGCAGATAGGCGTGATCCGGGAAAGCGGCACGCAGCGCCTCGCGATTGTCGTGATTGCCCGCCATCAGGTAAAACGGCAGCTGCAGGCGTTGCAGGGCTTCCCGCAGCGTCTGGTACTCTTCCGGCCTGCCAAAATCGACCAGGTCGCCGGTAATGACCACCACATCGGGCCGCGGCTGCAGCGCATTAAGAGTGTCGATAACCTGCAGTAATGCCGCATAGGTATCGACCTGTTTGTAAGAGAGGCGGCCATGGGCCTTGATATGCAGATCGCTGATTTGCGCAATCATCGTGGGTTGAACAGACACAACAGACTCCTTAGCAACTGAATTCCAGCGCGGCCTGGCTGGTCAGCGACCAGCTGATGCGCTGCCCGGCCTGCCAGATTTCGCGCGCATGACGCTCTACCTGAATAGGGCTATCCAGTCCGATATCGATCAGTAAGCGCTGTGAAGCGCCGAGGAAGGTGCTGCCCAGCACTATGCCGCGCTGGGGATAGCGCGTATCGTCGGCCAGCAGCACATCTTCCGGGCGGCAAAAACGCATGGGCTGACCATGGAAATCTTGCGCAATGCAGTTAATGGCACCCACAAAGTCGGCCACAAAACGGGAGGCCGGGCGCTGATAAATGCCCTGCGGCGTATCAAGCTGCACCAGACGGCCCAGCTCCATCACCGCGATGCGATCGCCCAGCGCCATCGCCTCCTGCTGATCGTGCGTGACGTAAACGGCAGTGATCGCCAGCCGCTTGAGCAGTGCGCCGATCTCCAGCCGCAGTCGATCGCGCAGCCTGGCATCAAGCGCCGCCAGCGGCTCATCAAACAGCAGCACTTTAGGCCGGGCGGCCAGCGCGCGAGCCAGTGCCACCCGCTGCTTCTGCCCACCGGACAATTTATCAATCGCGCGATGTGACAGATGCGTCAGATCCACCAGCGCCAGCATCTCTGCCACCCGCGCCTCGCGTTCGGCTCGCGGCACGCCCTGCACTTTCAGGCCATAGGCGACGTTCTGCGCCACGTTGAGCGTCGGGAACAGCGCGTAGTTCTGGAACACCATGCCGACGTTGCGTTTCTCAATCGGCAGCGCGGTGACGTTCCGCTGATCAAACCAGATCTCACCCGGCGCATCGCTGCTTTCCAGACCGCTGATGATACGCAACAGCGTGGTTTTACCGCAGCCCGACGGCCCCAGCAGCACCAGCGTTTCTCCGGCATGGACCCGCAGATCGAGCGGATGCAGCGCGACCTGCTGATTGAAGCGACGCGAGCAGTGGCGCAGCGTCACGTTGATGGCCTCTTTCATAGGATTTCCTCTCTCTGCTGCCGCGCTGATTGCCGTTCCAGCCAGTGATTACAGGCGTTAAGTAACAGCAGCAGCGGTAAAATCATCATGATAAAAATCAGGGTGTAGGCGGATCCAACTTCCAGCCGCATCGAGGTGTAGCTGTCGGCCAGGCCGACCGGCAGGGTTTTGGTCAGGGGCGTGTGGAGCATCCAGGTGATGTTGAACTCCCCTACCGACAGCGTAATCACCATAAACGCGCCCGCCAGAATGCCGTTGCGACAGTTCGGGACGACCACGGTATAAAGGCGACGCCAGAAGCCCGCACCCAGGCTGGCGGCGGCCTCTTCCAGCCGCGGCAGATCTATCGCCTGCATTACCGACAGCACCGGTCGGATCATAAAGGGCAGCGTAAAGAGCACATGGCCGATCAGGATGAAGAGCCAGCTGTCGCGCAGTGCGCTGAACTGACCATAAAGCAGAATGATACCCAGCGCGGTGGCGAGGCCTGGTAACGCCACCGGCAGCATCAGGCACTCTTCAATTCGGGCAGCCCAGCGTGACGGTGACTTCAGTAAGCCCCAGGCAGCCGGAACGCCAGCGATGACCGTTACCGCCAGACAACTCAGGGCAATCAGCAGCGACAGCCAGAAGGTGTCGGCATACATCTGCCATACCTGTTCCACCCACGTCAGCGTCAGGCCGCTGCGCAGACCCGCGAAATAGTTCTGCGTGACGCCTGCCAGCATTGAGAGCACAATCGGCACGATCATAAACAGCGCGGTAAGGCTGGTGATCGCCACCTGCAGCCAGAACAGACCCCGGCGCTTCATGATGCATGCACCCTGTGGTGCGCAAGCCCATTAGCCAGCATCAGCGCCAGCCAGGCCACCGCCCCCATCACCACCGAGAGTGCCGCCGCAGTGGCAAAGTTGGCGTAATTGGTGAACTCGCCGTAAATAGTCAGCGGCAGCACCGCCAGCTCTGTGCCCAGGGTAAATGCGGTGCCAAACGCGCCCATGCTGGTGGCAAAACAGAGCGCGCCACAGGAGAGCAGCGCCGGTTTCAGCCCTGGTATGATGACGTCAAGGATGATGCGCCACTGGCTGGCTCCCAGCGAGCGTGCAGCCTCCTCCAGCGATCGATCCAGCTTCTCGCTCGCCGCCACCAGCGTCACGATGGAGCGTGGCAGCGAAAAATAGAGATAGCCGATAAACAAGCCACTGAGCGAATAGGCGAAAACCCAGCGCTCATGAAACAGGCTAAGGCTGAGTTGCGCCAGCACACCCTGGCGCCCCACCAGCATCACCATCAGAAATCCCACCACCACGCCCGGAAAAGCCAGCGGAAAGGTCAGCAGCGCCAGCAGCGTGCCGCGCCCGGTAAAGCGCTGACGCGCCAGAAAGCAGCCGACTACCGCCGCAATCAGCAACGTCACCAGCGTGACGGCTGCCGAGAGCAACACGGTATTCAGCAGGCTTTGCAGATACTGCGGCTGGCTGATCACCATCCAGTAGCCGCTGTGGTGCGTGGTGCGATCCTCCGTCATGCCGATCTGCAACAGACGGGCAAACGGCAGCAGCCAGAAGGCTGCAAAGAAGAGCAGCGCAGGCAGCAGCATCCATGGCCAGTTCGCCCTCAGCGGACGAAGCCGCTGGCGAAACGGACCACCCGCAGCAGACAGGTTGATTTCTGACAGTGACATCAGCGAATCTCACTCAGATAACGCGCGGAGAAGCCCTTCTGCGCATCGGCCATCTGCTGATAATCGACCGTGTGGGCGCGCGCATAATCGCTGTCAGGCAGGAAATATTTTTTCGCCTCGGGTGACATTGTCCCCGCCCGCACCGGACGCAGCCAGGCATTGGCCCAGATAGCCTGACCGGCATCTGACAGCACGAAATCAATCACTCTCTTACCGTTGGCCGGATGCGGCGCACTCTTCACCAGGCTGATAACGTACGGCACCGTGATGGTTCCCTCGCTCGGGATCACAAACTCAACGTTGGCGTGATCTTTGTAGCGGGCGCGATAGGCGTTGAAGTCATAATCGATCAGAATCGGGATTTCGCCCGAAATCAGCCGCGCATAGGCGGTCTGCTTAGGCACAATTGGCTGGTTACGCTGTAGCGCCTTAAACCAGTTAATCGCCGGGGTGAAGTCATGCAGGCTGCCGCCTTTGGCCTGATTCACCGCCACCGCCGCGACGTAGCCCACAAAGGCGCTGGCCGGATCCAGATACCCCACCATACCTTTATATTCCGGCTTGAGCAGATCATCCCAGGAGCGCGGCACCGGCGCACCACCCAGCGCATCAACATTAACCATAAAGCCCATGGTGCCGGAGTGCAGCGCCACCCACTTGCCATTGGGATCTTTCATGCCTGCCGGGATCTGATCCCAGTTAGCCGGTTTATAAGCACTGACCACATCGGCACTGACAGCCTGAATACCAAAGCTGACGCCGTAATAGACCACGTCGGCAACCGGATTGTTTTTCTCCGCGACCAGCTGCGCCAGCGCCTGCCCTGAATTTTTATTATCCTGCGGCACATGAATGCCGGTCGCTTTTTCAATCGCCTTGAGCTGCGTGGCCCAGTCGGCCCACTCTGGCGGGCAGTTATAGCAGATCGCATTTTCTGCCGCCTGTGCCCACGAACTGGTAAGCGTGCATCCGGCCAGCAGCGCAGCGCTGGCGATCTGTCTGATATTAAGGTTGAGTGACATGATGTTTCCCTGAAGAAGAGCCATGAAATGCCGGGGCGATACTCTCCCCGAGCCGTAAATGATGGGCCAGCACGTGGGTTTTTCCGCCCGGATTCAGAAGCAGATCGATGGCGCGCGTGCCCATCAGCGCAATCGGCTGAACCACGCTGGCCAGTGACGGTGAAAGCTGCTCACCCAACTCAATGCCGTCGAAGCCGATGACTGACAATTGATTCGGTACGCTGACACCGGCTCGCGCAGCAGCCCCCAGCAGACTGATAGCCAGCAAATCGTTACTGCAAATTACGGCGGTCAGCGGCGAAGGGGCATTCATCAGGGGCAGCAGCAGCCGAAAGTCGGACTGAATATGGCTGGGCATCTCAATCATTGCCCGCGACGTCAGACCGGCCTGCTGCATGGCTTCGCAGTAGCCGAGATAGCGCAGACGCGCACGGTCAGATTGCTGCATAGGTCCAGCGGCCATCACGATGTAGCGATGGCCGAGAGCGATGAGATGGGCGGTCGCTTCCGCCATCGCTTTACGGTTGTCGACGCACAGCGTGGGCCAGTCGTGCTGTTGCGGCACGTTGTGAGTCAGCACGAAGGGCATCTTTGCCGCCGACAGCGTCGGCAGCAGCGCACTGCGGTCGGCGTCTGCCACAGTCAGTACCAGACCGGCGACACGCTGGTGCAGCATATGTTCGACAATGGCCGCTTCCCGCTCAGCCTGATAATCACTGGTTGCCACCAGCAGCGCATACCCAGCCTGCCGGGCCTGCTGCTCCATCGCCTGCAGTTGCAGGGCAAAAACGGGATTAAATAGTGAAGGCAGCAGTACGCCAAGCGTGGTGGAGTGTTGAGTGCGGAGCTGACGGGCAATATGATTCGGGCGAAAACCGATCTGTTCCGAGGCGGCAAGCACCTTTTGCAGCGTGCCCGGTTTCAGCAGATGAGGATCAGAGAAGGCGCGCGCGGCGGTTGCGCGGGAGACCCCTGCCAGTCGGGCTACGCTGATTAAATCTGTCATCACTGCCTCGTTTATCGTCGATGAGATCGATCTCATTGCGACGTAAACTAGCGGCGTTATATGACAGGCGCATCACGGTAACATGACCGGCAGGTGACAGCGGCAGTGACGCCGCTGCGGGGAATTAAAGCATCAGGAAGGCGTAACCGCTGTTTTCCAGCGTGGCAACGGTGGTGCCGCTGGAGATAGTGTGGGTGACCATCGGGTCGATCCAGCTGCGATCGAGCTGATGAAACGCCACGGACTGATCACAGATAGTGACCTGAACGCCCGCTTTTTTCAGTTCGCTGATCAGCTTCAGGTTCGGGTTATCCACACCGTAGGCTTTGCTGAACTGGTCGTTATTCAGCGCTGACGACACCGCGTCGCCGTTGATCGACACCACAAATTTCAGCTGGTCGAGTGGCACACCCGCCGCATAATAGAGGTTGGTGACACGCGCCACACGTTCCAGGCCCAGATTCGGCTTACGAATATCGCCATCATTGTGGTTAATCTGGAAAACAATTTTATTACTCAGACCCGCTGTGGTACCGGGTTTAAATGCCGGCGTATCGACATAATGTATTTTGCCGTAGCCTTCAATCGCTGGTGTACTCCAGAAATCAGCGGGCTCAGATTTATTATCTGCCATCTTTCCGCTGACTTTATCGAATAATTCCGGCAACTGTAAAACATTGCCTCCGATAAATCCTGCTACGGCTGCCATCACTACTAAAGCTGCTGGACGCATTCACTCTTCTCCTGATCGTTTAAAACATCAATTACATTGCCAGCCACGCGTACCCCTGGTTTTGCAGGGTTGATACCGTGGTCGGACTGGAAAGCGCATGGACGACTGATTTATCAATCCAGTTATTTGGATAGTGATGGAATGCCACGGACTGATCGCAGACCGAGACTTTCACTCCCACCTGATTAAGCGCATTAATCAGCTTCAGGTTTGGATTTTCGATGCCATAAAACTGTTTGAAATGGGCGTTATCCAGCATGGCAGGCGTTGCGTCACCGGTGACCGAAACCACGAACTTCAACTGGTCGGCAGGCACGCCAGAGGCGATATAGAGATTCACCACGCGCGCCACGCGTTCCAGTCCCAGATTGGGCGCGGTCATCGCGCCGTCGCTGCGGGTAATCTGGAAAACAATTTTGTTGCTCAGGCCCGCCACCGGTTTAAACGCGGCGTCAGGCTCGTAATGAATTTTGCCGTAACCTTCAATCGCTGGGGTACTCCAGAATCCAGGCGCTTCCTGTGGCTCGGTTGCAAAATGACGTGTCACTTTGTCGTAAATATTGCCACTCTGTGTGACAGCCGCGCCAACGACACCGCCAATAATGGCGATTAACGCGTATGAAACAACTGAACGCATAACTCTTCTCTCCGGCAAATAATGTCTGTCAGATTCAGGGCTGAATCAGGTCGGCTATCTATACCACAGCGCAGGTTTAATTCTCGCTTCTGTAAATTCAGGTCAACGCGCTATTGATAACCACTGAAATTATTCACTCAGAGAATTAATCGAATATTTTCATCATGCATAAAAAAGGGTCTTAGCCGCGATGGATCTGACTATCGCGAATTTAACCTCTTTCTGTTAATTTGATACGAGAAAATAACAGCCAGACATAGCTGGAATCAGGAAGATCGGTGCAGGCAAATCGATTTGATTTATCAATGAAGCAGAAACATTTTGCGGCTCCGCGCGGGCTGTTTTTTCAGAGTAGACCTGGAAAAACGCGTGCCATATTCAGTTTTTCTGATTGAATTTACATAACTTTAAAAAAAGAACGATTACGCTTCCTGATATCTGCCAGCAGAATCTGCTTTATTCGGTCGAAGCGCGATGGGAATGAACAGTTAAGAGGCAAATTAGCAGCTCAGGACACCGGGAAAACCTTGCCGGATTTTGTTCGTTTAACTGCGGTTTAAGTTGACAGGATGTTCAGTTTTTTTCGTCAAAATTTGCGATCTTGCACAAATTACACCACGCACTGGCCAGAAAACGACATTTCTTTCTTATGATGCTCTGGTTAAGATAGTCCCGAACCGCCGTTATCTGGGAAAAATGGAACATTCCCGCTGCGCACCTGTCCATTCTCAGGGCCTCTCTACAGGATTAAGGCATGTTGAACCGGTTAAAGAAAACGCTGCTCGCCGCGCTCTTCCCGACGCTCATTTTCACCACTCTGACACCGGCCCATGCCGATGTCAGTGATTCACTTCCCGATATTGGCACCACGGCCGGTTCGACGCTGTCGATTAATCAGGAATTGCAGATGGGCGACTTCTATGTGCGCCAGCTGCGTGCCAGTGCGCCGCTGATCAACGATCCGCTGCTTAATCAGTATATTAATCAGCTGGGGCAGCGGCTGGTCTCGCATGCTGACTCCGTCAAAACCCCGTTCCACTTCTTTCTGATTCAGAACGATGAGCTCAACGCCTTTGCCTTCTTCGGTGGCAATGTGGTGCTGCACTCCGCGCTGTTCCGCTTTACCGAAAATGAAAGTCAGCTGGCATCCGTGATGGCACATGAAATTTCACACGTCACCCAGCGCCATCTGGCGCGCGCCATGGAAGATCAGAAGCGCAATGCCCCACTCACCTGGGTCGGTGCACTGGGCTCGATACTGCTGGCGATGGCGAGTCCGCAGGCGGGTATGGCCGCACTGACCGGCACCCTGGCGGGTACGCAGCAGGGGATTATCAGCTTTACGCAGGGCAATGAGCAGGAGGCTGACCGCATCGGCATTCAGGTGCTGCAGCGCGCCGGTTTCGATCCCCAGGCGATGCCAAATTTCCTACAGAAGCTGGCCGATCAGAGTCGCTTCTCCTCGAAGCCACCTGAAATTCTGCTGACGCATCCCCTGCCCGACAGCCGTCTGGCAGATGCCCGTAACCGCGCTAACCAGATGCGCCCGGTCGTCGTGCAATCCACTGAAGATTTTTACCTGGCGAAGGTGCGTGCGCTGGGGATGTATGCAACCGGCCGTAATCAGCTCACTGACGAACTGCTGGGTCAGTATGCCAGCGGCAATGCGCGTGAGCAGCTGGCGTCACAATATGGCAAGGCCATACAGTTTTTACAGGCGAAGAGCTATGCCGATGCGAAGCGCATCATGACGCCACTACTGGCGAAACAGCCCAATAACGTCTGGTTCCTGGATATCATGTCGGACATCGACATCGGCCTGAACCAGCCACAACAGGCGATCGCCATGCTCACCGCCGCAACCGGTGCCAAAAACAGCCCGGTGGTGCAGCTCAACCTGGCGAACGCCTACGTGGAAGCGAAGCAGTATGCCAGTGCCAGCCGTATTCTGAACCGCTATACCTGGGCCAATAAAGACGATCCCAACGGCTGGGATTTACTGGCACAGGCTTCTGCACAGCAGGGACTGAATGATGAAGAGTTGTCGGCACGGGCAGAGAGCCTGGCGCTGAATGGCCAGCTTGATCAGGCCATCACCGCGTTAGGCAGCGCCAGCGCACAGGTGCCACTCGGCAGCCTGAAGCAGGCGCGCTACGATGCCCGTATCGATCAGCTGCGCCAGTTGCAGCAGCGCTTTAAGCAATATCAGAAAGGCTAAGCCCTCGCGCTGCCAGCGCGTTGCAAATAAAAGGAAAATTTCGGATGGTGACGATTTACCACAACCCGCGCTGCAGCAAGAGCCGCGAGACACTTGCGTTACTAAACGCCCGCAGGATTGAGCCGGAAGTGGTGCTCTATCTGCAGACGCCGCCCGATCGCGAGACGCTGCTAATTCTGCTACAGAAACTGGGAATGCAGAGTGCACGAGAGTTGATGCGTACCAAAGAGGCGATCTACAGCGAACTGGCACTCGGCGATAAAAACGAAAGTGCGCTGCTGGATGCGCTGGTAGAAAATCCGGTGCTGATTGAAAGGCCGATTGTCATCAACGGCGATAAGGCGCGAATTGGACGTCCGCCAGAAGCGGTGCTCGACATTTTTTAAAGGCCGAGCGTCTCTTTAACGAAGGGAATGGTGAGTTTACGCTGCGCGCTGATCGAGGCGCGATCAAGCCGATCCAGCGTATCAAACAGCGTACGCATTTCACGATCCAGTCGCTTCAGCAGGAAGCGACCCACATCTTCCGGCAGCTCAAAACCACGTAACCCGGCACGCAGTTGCAACGCCTGCAGTTTGTCTTCATCGGAGAGCGGCTGCAGGCGATAGATCTGCCCCCAGTCCAGCCGCGAAGCGAGATCGGGCAGCTGCAGATTCAGCTGACGTGGCGGACGATCGCCGGTAATAAACAGGCGCGTATTGCCGGTTTCCAGAATACGGTTATAGAGATCGAAGATCGCCATCTCCCACTCCGGTTCGCCTGCAATGCACTCAATGTTATCGATGCAGACCAGTGACAACTGCTCCATCCCTTCCAGCACTTCCGGAACAAACCAGGTGCGTTTATCCAGCGGAACGTACCCGACCGCTTCGCTGCGCGCGGACATTTCAGCGCACGCGGCGTGCAGCAGATGGCTCCGCCCACCGCCTTCGCGTGACCAGAAGTAGAGATAGCTGCCATGTTGTTGATTGAGAGCGCCTTTGAGTGCGGCAATCAGCGACGGGTTTTCCCCCGGCCAGAAGCTGGAGAAGGTTTCATCGTCGGGTAAATAGAGTGGCAATGACAATTGTGCCGGCGTGTTCAGAAGCACCTCAGCAAGAGAACAAGCAAAAAATCGGGGGAAGTCTAACACAGTTTTCAGCAAGAGATGAATGGGGCGTCCCTGCCCCGGATCCTGTCAGGCGCGCTGCGATCAATGTTCGCGCGGTTCTTCAGCCTCCAGCACCACTTCTTCCGGGCGCAACAGCGAGATCACGCGGAAGATCAGCGCCAGGCCAACACCCACGATCGTCGCCAGTGCCATGCCTTTCAGCTCTGCCGCGCCGATATGTACCTTCGCCCCGCTGACGCCGATGATCAGGATCACCGAGGTCAGGATCAGATTCTGCGCTTTGTTGTAATCGACTTTGGATTCGATCAACACGCGGATACCGGAAGCGCCAATCACGCCATACAGCAGCAGCGACACACCGCCCATCACCGGAACCGGGATGGCCTGGATCACCGCCGCCAGTTTGCCGACGCAGGAGAGCAGGATCGCCAGAATTGCCGCGCCGCCAATCACCCAGGTGCTATAGACGCGGGTAATCGCCATCACGCCGATGTTTTCACCGTAGGTCGTATTCGGCGTCGAACCAAAGAAGCCAGAAATAACGGTGGATAAGCCATTCGCGAACATCGAACGATGCAGGCCAGGGTCGCGAATCAGATCTTTCTTCACGATGTTGGCCGTAACTACCAGATGACCGATATGCTCGGCAATCACCACCAGCGCCGCAGGCAGAATCGTCAGCATCGCCACCCACTCAAAGCGCGGCGTATAGAAGGTTGGCAGGGCAAACCAGGGGGCTTTGACCACGCCACTCCAGTCAACGATGCCCATAAACGCAGAGAGCAGATAGCCTGCCACCACACCGACCAGAATCGGGATAATCGCCAGGAAGCCACGGAACAGTACCGAACCGAAGACCGTTACCGCCAGCGTGACCAGCGAAATCAGCACGGTTTTGCTGTCAGGCGCACTGCCTTCAGCGGGCAGCAGGCCGGCCATATTGGCGGCGACACCCGCCAGCTCCAGACCAATGACGGCGACAATCGCGCCCATGGCCGCCGGGGGAAACATCACGTCGAGCCAGCCGGTGCCCGCGCGTTTCACAATCAGCGCCACAATACAGAACAGCACGCCGCACAGAATAAATCCGCCCAGCGCAACCTCGTATCCCAGTGGCAACAGCAGCAGCACCGGCGAGATAAAGGCAAAACTGGAACCGAGATAGGCGGGAATTTTGCCTTTACAGATAAAGAGATAAATCAGTGTGCCGACGCCGTTAAACAACAGCACCGTCGCCGGGTTGATGTGGAACAGGATCGGCACCAGTACCGTGGCACCAAACATGGCAAACAGGTGTTGCAGGCTGAGTGGAATGGTTTGCAGTAACGGCGGCCGTTCACTGACGCCAATGGCGCGACGAGTCATCATTTATCCCCTTATGTTTTGTATCCCCATGGGTTCGCGCCTCTGGCACAGCAGCAGGCACGCCGGTGCGCCTCGCGGCAGACCGAATCCGTTCGGGGCATTATTTTTGTCAAAAAAAAGCCGACTCTCTGGTCGGCTGTGCGATTTATTTGGTTCCGAAAATCTTGTCCCCGGCATCGCCGAGCCCGGGAATGATGTAACCCTTTTCGTTCAGTCCCTGATCCACTGACGCAGTGTAAAGCTCGACGTCAGGATGCGCTTTCTCCAGTGCGGCAATCCCCTCTGGTGCGGCAACCAGAACCAGCACTTTGATGCTGGTGCAACCCGCTTTCTTCAGAAGATCGATGGTGGCAATCATCGAACCACCGGTCGCCAGCATCGGGTCGACCACCAGCGCAAGGCGCTCTTCGATGTTAGAGACCAGCTTCTGGAAATAAGGAACCGGCTCCAGCGTCTCTTCATCACGGTAAACACCCACCACGCTGATACGGGCGCTGGGAACGTGCTCCAGCACCCCTTCCATCATGCCAAGACCGGCACGCAGGATCGGGACCACCGTAATTTTTTTGCCTTTGATCTGATCGATCTCTACCGGGCCATTCCAGCCCTCAATGGTAACGCGCTCTGTTTCCAGATCGGCGGTCGCTTCATAGGTCAGCAGGCTGCCCACTTCAGAGGCCAGCTCGCGAAAACGCTTTGTACTGATATCATGCTCACGCATCAGGCCCAGTTTATGTTTGACCAGCGGGTGTCTGACTTCCACGATCTTCATTGGTGTTCTCCCGGAATGAGTTGAGCTAAAAAAAATCGCGGGATTATACCGCCTTTTACGCGCTGCGCCACCTGCTCTTACGCAAAGCCGCGGGTTTTACCGGGACAAATAAAGGATTAATGAAAATCGCCCGATGCGCAATGCCGGACTCGCAAACGTTTGCCTGCACTGATAGAATTGCCGCGCTTTATTTTAAACCACCAACCGCAACTCGCGTGGGGACCTCGCAGTGACCGACAAAACCTCTCTCAGTTACAAAGACGCCGGTGTTGATATTGATGCTGGTAACGCTCTGGTTGACCGTATTAAAGGCGTAGTGAAAAAGACGCGTCGCCCGGAAGTGATGGGTGGACTGGGCGGTTTTGGTGCGCTTTGCGCGCTGCCGCAAAAATACCGTGAACCCGTGCTGGTCTCCGGCACCGATGGCGTGGGCACCAAGCTGCGTCTGGCGATGGATCTCAAACGTCACGATGCCATTGGTGTTGACCTGGTCGCGATGTGCGTCAATGACCTGGTGGTTCAGGGCGCCGAGCCGCTCTTCTTCCTCGACTACTACGCCACCGGCAAACTGGATGTGGATACCGCCTCTGCGGTAATTACCGGCATCGCCGAAGGGTGTCTGCAGTCAGGTTGTGCGCTGGTGGGCGGTGAAACCGCTGAGATGCCAGGCATGTATCACGGCGAAGATTACGACGTGGCCGGTTTCTGTGTCGGCGTGGTGGAAAAGTCAGAAATTATCGACGGCAGTAAGGTGCAGGATGGCGACGTACTGATTGCCCTCGGCTCCAGCGGCCCGCACTCCAACGGCTATTCGCTGGTGCGTAAGATTCTGGAAGTCAGCAACACCGATCCGCTGGCTGAACAGCTGGAAGGCAAACCGCTGGCCGATCATCTGCTGGAACCGACCCGCATCTACGTGAAAAATATCCTGAGCCTGATTGAGCAGGTCGATGTGCACGCTATCGCGCACCTGACCGGCGGCGGCTTCTGGGAAAATATCCCGCGCGTCCTGCCCGACAACACCCAGGCTGTCATCGATGAGAAGAGCTGGCAGTGGCCGGCGGTCTTCAGCTGGTTACAGCAGGCGGGCAACGTCAGCCGTTTCGAGATGTACCGTACCTTTAACTGCGGCGTCGGCATGATCATCGCACTGAGCCCGGCAGACGCGGACAACGCGATTGCGCTGATGCAGGCCGCAGGCGAGAAAGCCTGGAAGCTCGGCGTGATTAAAGTGTCGGATGCTGAAGAGCGTGTGGTCATCAACGGATGAAAAAGCTGGTTGTACTGATTTCCGGCAACGGAAGTAACCTTCAGTCCATCCTTGACGCCTGTGAGAGCGGGCGGATTCACGGCAGCGTCGCTGCCGTGTTCAGCAACCGTGCCGCCGCGTATGGCCTGACGCGAGCGCAGGAGGCAGGGATTCCCGCCCACGCGCTTGCCGCCAGCGACTTCGCTGACCGTGACGCCCTTGATCGCCAGCTTATCGCTGAAATCGAAGCCTACCGTCCGGATCTGATTGTGCTGGCGGGTTATATGCGCATTCTCAGCAGCGCGTTCGTAGCGCATTTTCACGATCGCCTGCTGAACATTCATCCTTCCCTGCTGCCGAAATATCCCGGACTGCATACGCATCGTCAGGCGCTGGAAAATGGCGACAGCGAACATGGCACGTCCGTGCATTTCGTGACGGACGAGCTGGATGGCGGTCCGGTGATCCTGCAGGCTAAAGTCCCGGTCTTTCCTGACGACAGCGAAGCAGAGATTAACGAGCGGGTGCAGCATCAGGAGCACGCTATCTATCCGCTGGTGATTGGCTGGTTTGTCGAGGGCCGGCTATTGATGCGTGACGGTAAAGCCTGGCTGGATGGCGAACCGCTGCCGCCGCAGGGCTATGCTAACGATTGACGTTCCAAAAGCCGTTACAGGTTTTCCTACAGACGGTTGAAAAGCTTGATGCGAGGGGAGCCTGTGCCCGTAGTAAAGCATCGCGGGCCAGGGACAAAAACGCCGGGAGCGTTTTTGAACAACGCAAAGCGTTGGCCCGGTAACGGGCGCACATCAGGGATGAGGTGCGTAATCGCCCGCGCTGAGCATGCCAGGGATGGCGGTTTTGCGTCTTTACGAAGGGCACTGGCTCCCTGAGCCGATACTCTATTCCACACCTGACGCCCCCTGACTTTTCCCCTTTCTTAACCGTAGCGTCCCGTAATGTAATCTTCGGTCCGTCGCTGCTTTGGCGTGGTAAAGATCCGGTCGGTCTCATCACACTCCACTAATGCGCCCTGATGCATAAATGCGGTGAAATCGGACACGCGCGAGGCCTGCTGCATGTTGTGCGTCACCAGCACCAGCGTGAAATGCTGCTTCAGCGTGGTCATCAGTTCTTCAATCACCAGCGTGGAGATCGGATCCAGCGCGGAGGTCGGCTCATCCAGCAGCAGCACTTCCGGCTCAATGGCAATGGCGCGGGCAATTACCAGCCGCTGCTGCTGTCCGGTCGAGAGCGTCAGCGCATTCTGTGACAGCTGGTCTTTCACCTCGCTCCACAGCGCCGCTGCACGCAGCGCATGCTCACAGGCTTCGTTCAATATCCGCCGATCGCGCACACCCTGTAAACGCAGCCCGTAGACCACATTTTCATAAATCGATTTTGGAAAAGGATTAGGCCGCTGAAACACCATGCCGACCCGACGGCGCAGCGCGGAGAGATCCTGTTCAGGGCGCAGGATCGGCTGCGATCCCAGCAACACCTCCCCCTCTACCCGGCAGTGATCAATCACGTCATTCATGCGATTAAAGCAGCGCAGCAGCGTCGACTTGCCACAGCCCGAGGGGCCAATCAGCGCGGTAATCCTGTTTTTCGGCACCTGCAGCGAAATATCCTGCAGCGCCTGGCGCTCACCATACCACAGCGACAGATGGTTAACGGTCAGCGCGATATCCGTGTCGGACGTCATAGTCATAGCCTGTTATTGAGTCATAAGGCGATAGCGTTCACGCAGACGGTGACGCAGGCCCATCGCCAGCAGATTAAGCGACAGAATAATCAGCACCAGCAGCAGCGCGGTGGCGAACACCAGCGGCCGGTCAGCTTCAATATTCGGACTCTGAAACGCCAGATCGTAAATCTGGAAGCCCAGATGCATAAACTTACGATCCAGATGCAGATAAGGAAACACCGCGTCGACCGGCAGTTCCGGCACCATTTTTACCACGCCCACCAGCATCAGCGGCGCGGTTTCACCTGCTGCACGCGCCACCGCCAGGATCAGGCCAGTCAGCATGGCCGGCACCGCCATTGGCAGCACCACGTTCCACAGCGTTTCCGCCTGGGTCGCGCCCAGCGCCAGCGAACCCTGCCGCAGGCTGTCGGGAATACGCGATAAGCCCTCTTCGGTCGCCACAATCACGACAGGCAGCGTCAGTAACGCCAGGGTCAGCGACGCCCAGAGTAAACCTGGCGTGCCGAAGGTGGGGTTAGGCAGCGCGCTGGCGAAGAAGAGCTGATCAATCGTGCCGCCCACCAGCCAGACAAAGAAGCCCAGACCAAACACGCCATAAACAATGGAAGGAACGCCGGCCAGATTGACTACCGCGATGCGCACCAGTCTGGTCAGCGCATTCCGTCCGGCATATTCATGCAGCCAGATAGCGGCGACGACGCCCAGCGGCATCACCACCACCGACATCAGCAGCACCATCAGCACGGTGCCGAAGATCGCCGGAAACGCGCCGGATTCACTTTCGCCCCCGGCAGGTGAATCACTTACGAAGCGCCACAGCTGATGCAGAAAATGTCCGGTTTTGCCGGTCAGCGTCATCGCGTTCGGCTTCCAGCTGTCGACGATTTCGGTCAGCGGAATCGCATGTTCGTTGCCCTGCCCATCCCGCAGGATTAACAGATCGCGCTGACTCTGCTGTTGCAGAGAAGCCAGTGTCTCACTCAGCTGATTAAAGCGGCGCTGCAGTGCGGCCTGATTCGCCTGATATTCTGACTCTGCCTGCAGATCAAAGCGTCCGGCAGCCCGGTTTGTGGCCGCCTGCTCATCAAGCTCTTCACGCTGGCTGTTGAGGCGTGCCATATCGACCCGGCGAATCTGGTTAGCCTGCCGTACCAGCATCTGTACCTGTCCAAGCCGCTGATGCAGCAGCGCATCGGGATTCTGTGCAGTTAACTCTTCGTTATCTTCACGCAGGCCGACAAACCAGCCATAGGCCTGACCATGGCTGCGCCGCTGCAGCACCATGACGTCCGGCGGCTGACTGATTTTTGCCGCTGCACGGCTGTAAACCACGCGGAAATCGGGGGCGTCCCAGTCGCGGTTACCGGTTTTAATCAGATAGCGATGCACCTGTCCGCCGCTGTTGCCCTGCTCATCAGCCAGAGCGGGAAAATGCCGCTGATGTTCCAGGGTTTCACCCAGCAGGCGCGTTTCACCACCTTCAGGCTGGCTGAAGGTATAGAGATCCATGCGCTGCGGCCAGAAAGCACGGACGCCCTGCCACGCCAGTAGCCCAATCAGCAGCGTAAAGGACAGCAGGCAGACGGCGACGGCACCCGCGGTTAACCAGCGCCAGCGATCGTTTTGTCGCATCGCCTTCATGCCTGCTCCTCCTGCTGGCTGTAACGCTGACGCAGCCGCTGGCGGATCAGTTCGGCAACCGTGTTAATTACCAGCGTAAACAGCAGCAACATCAGGGCGCTGAGAAACAGCACGCGATAGTGCGCACTACCCGCTGCGGCTTCCGGCATCTCAATGGCGATGTTGGCGGACAATGCGCGAAGACCGCTGAACAGGCCACCTTCACTTTGCGGCGTGTTACCGGTCGCCATCAGCAAAATCATGGTTTCTCCTACGGCGCGTCCGAGACCGATCATCAGGGCGGCAAAAATCCCGGCGGAGGCGCCTGGCAGTACGACGCGGGTCAGGGTTTGCCACGGCGTTGCGCCCAGTGCCAGCGAACCCTGGCCCAGCGCCGCAGGTACGCTGAACAGCGCATCTTCAGAGAGGGTAAAGATCAGCGGCACCAGTGCAAAACCCATCGCCAGCGCGGCCACCAGCAGATTGCGCTGCTCGTAATGGGGCAGCCAGTCGCCCGCATCCGGAATAAACAGCGTGGGCAGCCACAGCGTCAGCAGCGTAACCAGCAGCAACAGCGGCAGCAGAATCAACACTTCCCGGCCCGGCTGACGCCAGCGCGGCGGTAAACGCGCGCTGAATACGCCACATAGCAGCAGCGCGCCTGCCAGCGTCAGGGGCAGCAGCAGTACCCCCACCAGCGCCTGACCAATATGCGGCGCGAGCCAGATCCCGGCAATCAGCCCCACCACTACGCTCGGCAGCGCGCCCATCATCTCAATGGCCGGTTTAACCCAGCGCCGAAGGCCCGGTGCCATGAACCACGCGGTATACATCGCTGCGGCCAGCGCCAGCGGCGTGGCAAACAGTAGCGCTAAACTGGCCGCTTTCAGCGTTCCCGTGACCATTGGCATCAGGCTGAACTTGGCCTGATAGCTGTCACCGGCGGCGGTGGATTGCCAGATCCAGTCGGGTCCGGGGTAGTTTTCATACCAGATTTTCTGCCAGAAATTACGCCAGGTCACATCCGGCCACGGATTATCGAGCCGCAGGGTCTGCCAGCTTCCCGCTCGCTCAATCAGCAGGCTGTCGCCATGGGGTGAAAACTGCGCCTGCACGATGCCGGGTTCAAGCTGACGCTGCAGTATCGGGCCAGTCTGCTTGCTGGCGAACAGTCGCAGCATCCCCTGTTTACTGAGCGTCGCGAACACGCGACGCTGTGATTCAGTCACCAGAATCGTCTCGCCATCGCTGTGCGCAAAGGTCCGGATACGCTGCAGGCGCGGCCCCTGATCGCTGGCGATAGCAAACCATTGGGTGACCCCGCTGCGATCCTGAATCAGCAGGCTTTTGCCGCCCACCAGCAGATGCAAACTTTGTGGGGGCTGCGACAGAGTATGCGTTTCGCGCAGCAGGGCACGGTCATCGTCGAGCTGCCAGACCCGCAGCAGCGTGCCTTCGGTGGTGTAGAGCAGATCGCCGGAGGGCGAGAGCGCCAGCAGATCCAGCTGGCGTTGCGGCAGCGGGATAACCGACGCCTGGCGATCGGTGCCCAGCGTCAGCACCCGCAGTCCGGCCTCGGTGAGGGCAGCAATGCGCCACTGACCTGCATGACGCGTCGCCAGCGCCATCTTTGTCACTCCACCATCAGGCAGATGAAAGGGTTTGTCGCCCAGCGGTAAGCGCCACTGCTGGTCAGTGGCAGGCTGCATCAGCGTCAGCGCGCCCTGTATATTCAGTAGCAGCGTCTGCCCATCGGCACTCTGGACCACCTCATCCGGCGCCGGGATCAGCGCCAGTGCCGGTTCCGCAGGCTGACCATCCAGTGGAATAAAACGTGCTGCACCGTGCGCGCTGATACGCCAGCCAATATTGCCCTGATTGCCTATTGCTAAGGCGGGCGTACGATCCCAGAGTTGCTGGCTGGCCGCGATTTGCAGGCCCGGCGCATTAAACAGCGGTAATACCACGCCAATCAGCCAGCAGAACAGCAGCAGCATCAGTAGCAGGATCGCGACGCCACAGCAGGTGATTAGCCGCCGCGTCAGACGATCAATGGCACGACGCTTGCGATCGCTGAATTGGACAGGAATGTGGTTTGCGCTCATGCGGTTCCGGTAGCAGGCCAAAATAAGCCGCTATGTTGCCCGTAGCCGGTTGATAAGACAACTCCTGGCGTTGGACAACGCTGCCATACTCTCGCCATAATGTTGGTGGATACTGGATCTTCAGTCCTGCAACCGCTAAATGGAGTGAGAATGGGTCAGGTAAAGCTTTATATAGAAAAAGAATTAAGCTGGTTATCCTTTAATGAACGGGTTTTGCAGGAAGCAGCAGATAAAAGCAATCCACTGATTGAGCGGATGCGCTTTCTGGGCATCTACTCCAACAATCTCGACGAATTCTATAAAGTGCGTTTCGCCGACCTCAAACGCCGCATTCTGATTGGTGAAGAGCAGGGTTCCGCCAGTACGCCACGCCATCTGTTTAAGAAAATTCAGCAGCGGGTGATGAAGTCCGATCAGGAGTTCGACGCACTTTATAACGATCTGCTGCTGGAGATGGCACGTAACCAGATCTTCCTGATCAATGAACGCCAGCTGTCGCCCAATCAGCAGGCATGGCTGCGCCACTACTTTAAACATGAACTGCGTCAGCATATCTCCCCGATTCTGATCACCCATGAAACTGACCTGACCGAATTCCTTAAAGATGATTACACCTACCTGGCGGTAGAGATTATCCGTGGTGACGATATTCGTTATGCACTGCTGGAGATCCCGTCCGATAAAGTGCCGCGCTTCATCAATTTACCGGCTGAGCCACCGCGCCGTCGCAAGCCAATGATCCTGCTGGACAACATCTTACGTTACTGCCTGGATGATATTTTCAAAGGCTTCTATGACTACGACGCACTTAACGCCTATTCAATGAAAATGACGCGTGATGCCGAGTACGATCTGGTGACGGAGATGGAGTCGAGCCTGCTGGAACTGATGTCCTCCAGCCTGAAGCAGCGACTGACGGCGGAGCCGGTGCGGTTTGTCTATCAGCGCGACATGCCAGAGGCGATGGTTGAGCTGCTATGCCACAAGCTCTCGATTTCCAACTTTGACTCAATACTGCCGGGCGGCCGCTATCACAACTTCAAAGACTTTATCGGCTTCCCGAACGTAGGTAAAAACAACCTGGTCAACCGCCCGCTGCCGCAGATTCGCCATATCGGTTTTGATGGCTTCCGCAACGGCTTTGATGCGATACGCGACCGCGACGTGCTGCTTTACTATCCTTACCACACCTTTGAACACGTGCTGGAACTGCTGCGTCAGGCGTCGTTTGACCCCAGCGTGCTGGCGATCAAAATCAACATCTACCGCGTCGCTAAACACTCGCGCATCATGGATGCGATGATCCATGCCGCCTATAACGGTAAAAAAGTCACGGTGGTCGTTGAGCTGCAGGCACGCTTTGATGAAGAAGCCAACATCTATTGGGCGAAACGTCTGACCGAAGCGGGCGTACATGTGATTTTCTCTGCACCTGGCCTGAAGATCCACGCCAAGCTGTTCCTGATCTCACGCCGCGAAGGCGAAGAGATTGTGCGCTACGCGCATATCGGTACCGGCAACTTTAACGAGAAAACCGCACGGCTTTATACCGATTACTCATTGCTGACCGCGGATGCGCGCATTACCAATGAAGTACGCCGGGTGTTCAACTTTATTGAGAATCCTTACCGGCCCGTGACGTTCGATCACCTGATGGTGTCGCCACAGAACTCGCGCCGGATGCTGTATGAACTGATCGACACCGAAATTGCCAATGCACAGCAGAATAAGCCCTGCGGCATTACTCTGAAAATCAACAATCTGGTGGACAAAGGTCTGGTAGATCGGCTTTATACAGCCTCCAGCGTAGGGGTGAAGGTTAATCTTCTGGTGCGCGGAATGTGCTCACTAATCCCGGACCTGCCAGGGATCAGTGAAAATATTCGTGTCATCAGTATTGTTGACCGTTATCTGGAACACGATCGCGTCTATATTTTCGAGAATGGCGGCGATAAGAAGGTGTTCCTCTCCTCCGCTGACTGGATGACACGTAACATCGATTACCGCATCGAAGTGGCCGTGGCGATTCTCGATCCCCACATCCGGCAGCGCATACTCGACATTATTGCTATTCAGTTGAGTGATACGGTGAAAGCCCGCATCGTCGATAAAGAGTTGAGTAACCATTACGTCCAGCGCGGCAACCGTCGTAAAGTGCGCTCGCAGCTGGCTATCTATGATTACATCAAGAAACTGGAACAACCTGAATAAATCCTATGCCAATTTCTCATAAAAGTACGCCAAAACCCCAGGAGTTTGCGGCGATTGACCTGGGCTCGAACAGTTTCCATATGGTGATTGCGCGGGTCGTCGATGGTGCGATGCAGGTACTGGGCCGCCTTAAACAGCGCGTCCATCTGGCTGACGGGCTGGATGCTCAACACAACCTCAGCGAAGAGGCAATGGAGCGGGGATTAGCCTGTCTGGCCCTGTTCGCCGAGCGCCTGCAGGGGTTCAGTCCCAGCAACGTGACGATTGTCGGCACCCATACGCTGCGCGAGGCGGTCAACGCCGAAACCTTCCTGCAGAGGGCAGCTGAGGTGATCCCCTATCCGATCGAGGTGATTTCAGGCCATGAAGAGGCGCGTCTGATCTTTATGGGTGTTGAACACACGCAGCCGGAGAAAGGCCGTAAGCTGGTGATTGACATCGGCGGCGGCTCCACCGAGCTGGTGATTGGCGAGGATTTTGAACCACAACTGGTTGAGAGCCGCCGCATGGGTTGCGTCAGTTTCGCCCAGCTCTATTTCCCGAAAGGCGAAATCAGTCGTGAAAACTTCCGTCGCGCCCGCTTAGCGGCTGCGCAGAAGCTGGAAACGCTGGCGTGGCAATATCGGCTGCATGGCTGGCAATATGCGCTGGGTGCGTCCGGCACCATCAAGGCCGCCTGCGAAGTGCTGCAGGCAATGGATGAGAAAGAGAAGCTGATTACGCCTGAGCGCCTAGACAAGCTCTATGACGAGGTGATGAAGCACAAATCCTTTGCGGCCCTCAGCCTGCCGGGCCTGTCAGAGGAACGCAAAGGGGTGTTTGTACCCGGTCTGGCGATTCTGTGTGGCGTCTTTGATGCGCTGGCGATTCGCGAGCTGCGTCTTTCCGACGGTGCGCTGCGTGAAGGCGTGCTCTATGAGATGGAGGGCCGTTTCCGCCATCAGGATATTCGCAGCCGTACAGCACAAAGTCTGGCGAATCATTACGCCATCGACAGCGATCAGGCGCGCCGCGTGCTGGACACCACCGAGCAGCTTTATCTGCAGTGGAGCGAGCAGAACCCGAAACTGGCCAATCCGCAACTGGCCGCCCTGCTGAAGTGGGCGGCGATGCTGCACGAAGTGGGCCTGACGATTAATCACAGTGCCCTGCAACGTCATTCCGCCTATATTCTGCAAAATACCAACCTGCCGGGCTTCAATCAGGATCAGCAGATGCTGCTGGCGGCGCTGGTCAGATTCCACCGCAAAGCAGTGAAGCTCGACGAGTTGCCGCGCGTTACGCTGTTTAAGAAAAAGCAGTTTGTGCCGCTGATTTTCCTGCTGCGCCTGGGTACCCTGCTGAACAATCAGCGCCAGGCCACTACGCGTCCGGATGCGTTAACCCTGAAATGCGATGACGGTCACTGGACGCTGATTTTCCCGGCGGGCTATTTCACCCAGAACAACCTGGTTCAGCTCGATCTGGAACGTGAGCAGGTTTACTGGAACGATGTCACAGGATGGAAGCTGATTCTTGAAGAAGAAGCCTGACAACCCGGGCGCCTGGCGCCCGTTTAACTGAATTGATGAATATGACACAACCAACTTCACCACTTTCAGGCGAAAACTATTTTGCCGAAACCTATGGTCTGACGCCGCCCCACTCTGAAGTGGTTGCGGCTCTGCCTCAGCTCAACGTCGGCAAGGCGCTGGATCTGGGCTGTGGCGTGGGACGCAATACGCTGTTTCTGAACCAGCACGGCTTTAACGTCACGGCATGGGACCATAATCCGCAAAGTCTGGCGCGCCTGCAGGATATTATTGCCCGGGAAAATATCAGCGGGATTCATACTGAACACCGCGACCTCAACAACACGCGCTTCAATGGCGGCTTTAACTTTGTGCTGTCGACCGTAGTGATGATGTTTCTGCAACCGCAGACCATTCCACAGCTGATTGCTGACATGCAGGCCTGTACGGTCAGGGATGGTTACAACCTGATCGTGGCGGCGATGAACACGGAAGATATGCCCTGCCCGGCTGATTTCTCCTTTGCTTTTAAGTCGGGCGAGTTGAGCCACTATTACCGCAACTGGCACATCATGAAGTACAACGAACATCCCGGCCAGCTTCATCGCAAAGATGAAAATGGCAACCGCATTACCTGCCGCTTTGCTACGCTGCTGGCACAAAAAGCGAGTTACTGATCTTTATCTGCTGTTTTTTTCAACAGCGATTGATTTCATCAGGCGACTGTGACTAAATATTGCAGTCGCCCCTGATGGGGTCATTACAGGAACCACCCCGCGTGAACAGCGCTATTTCTCCCCGAAGACGTCAAAAAACCGGCACCATGACCCGTATTGTGCTGCTGATCAGTTTTATCATTCTCTTTAGTCGCCTGATATTTATCCTGCCCGCTGCCTTCGAGCATCACCAGCAACAGAAAGCGATTCCTGAACCGGTTACCGTTACATCAGGTGATACGCGCTAACGAATACTGACTTTTCGCCTGAAAGACGCCTTAAAAGTAAATGTTATCCAGACAACTGGACTCTTTTTTGCATCCCTTTTTCAGGCGAAACGCTACACTTCGTGCTGGTGCTTTCAGACTAAAGGGATCTCATTGTGTCTGCCTCTCACTCTCAACGTTTAAGTGAAATACGTCATCGCATTCTGACGCTGCTGCTCAACGAGCACGATCTGGTTGATGCTCTGCTGGAGAAATCCGGCGATCTCAATCCTGAACAGCAACGTGAAAATGCGGCCCAGCGTGATGCGCTGGAACAGGACATTCTGCAACTGCATGCCGCTGACCTCGCGGATATTCTCGAAGCCCTGCCCGAAGAGGAGCGTCAGGCGCTGTGGCGGCTGGTGCCGAATGAGCGGCGCGGCCACGTACTGGTTGAAGCCTCTGAAACGGTCTGGGCCAGCCTCACCGAGGAGATGAGCGATCGCGATATTCTGCGTGCTATCCAGCCGCTGGATATCGACGACCAGGTCTGGCTGGCACGTTATCTGCCACGTGACCTGACCGGACGCCTGCTGGCAACCGTGGAGCCTGCTCTGCGCGCCCGCATGCTTGATATGGTGCAGCTCGACCGTGACCGCGTAGGCCGGGTAATGGATTTCAATATCCTGACGGTGCGCGACGATGTCACGCTGGCAACGGTGCAGCGTTTTCTGCGCAAGCGCAAAAGCATGCCGGACGGCACCGATAAGCTGTTTATCACTAATAAAGAGAATCAGCTGCTGGGCGAGCTGATGCTGACCGATATCCTGCTTAACAAACCTAAAACCCTGGTGAGCGACGTCATGAATGCGCGCCCGACCACCTTCCAGCTCAACGATAAGGCCGAAGACGCCGCCAGCGCCTTTGAGCGTTATAACCTGATCTCTGCCGCCGTCACTGACGCAAAAGGCAAACTGATTGGCCGTGTCACCATTGAAGACATCATCGACCTGGTGAATGCCGAAAACGAAAGCAACATCCGTAAAATGGGCGGTATCAGTCAGGAAGAGGATGTTTTCGCGCCGGTGCGTAAATCGGTGCGTAAACGCTGGGCCTGGCTGGCGATTAATCTCTGTACCGCCTTTGTCGCCTCGCGCGTCATCGGGCTGTTTGAAGGGACGATTTCGCAGATCGTCGCGCTGGCGACCCTGATGCCAATTGTCGCGGGTATCGGCGGCAACACCGGTAACCAGACCATTACCATGATTGTGCGGGCGCTGGCCTTACATCAGGTTGAACCGGGTAACTTCTCTTTCCTGATCGTCCGTGAGCTTGGCGTGGCGCTGATCAACGGCCTCTTCTGGGGCGGCATCATGGGCGGCATTACCTGGCTCATGTATGACAATATGGCACTGGGCGGCGTCATGATGCTGGCCATGGCGCTGAACCTGCTGCTGGCCGCGCTGATGGGCGTGCTGGTGCCGCTGGTGATGACCAAAATGAAGCGCGATCCGGCCGTGGGTTCCAGCGTGTTGATCACCGCGCTGACTGATACAGGTGGCTTCTTTATCTTCCTGGGGCTGGCGACAATCTTCCTGCTGCCGCACTGATTAGCCGCGAAGGCCGTAACGTTGCAGCGACCCGTTAAGATTGCGCTGTCGCGTCACCTGTGCCAGCTCACGGGTCGCTGCGGGCAGCGTATAATTACCGCGCTGACTCAGCCACTCCAGTACATCCGCTAAGTGCCAGATGGCGGTTTTACCGTCATGCACCGGCCGCGGAAACGGCGGGCGGTGGCTGAGCATCAGCTTACGCATATTCTGTCGCGTCATGCCGATGATCTCCGCCACATCTGTCAGGCCCACAAAATCAGGTGCAGCTTCTACCAGCGTGGCGCCCGGTATCGCGCGCAGTACGTCCTCTTCCGCCTGCTTCAATACGTCCGTTGCAGAGTCAGACTCCCGGGTGAACGCCAGTGCAATTCGTCCAGGCATCCCCAGACCGATCAGCGCATCGTCACAGCCTGCTGCTGCCAGCGTTTCCAGCATCTCATCCATCGGCGCATGTCCGTTCGGCAGGCTGAACCGCAGCGTAAAACAATATTCCATATGCCTCTCCTTGTGCTGTATCAGGACTTCAGATAGTGACAGTTATCGACCACGCGCCGCAGCGCACGGGCATGGTGATGTACATTTTTCGATGAGCTCCAGATACAGGTCAGACAGAAATCCCCGCATCGGCACATCAACAGATTTTTCGGGCAGTACATTTTGCCCCAGGCATGATGGCCTCCGGTAACCACCAGCCAGCCGTGGGATTCGGCGTAACGTAACGCCATCTCTATCTCTTTACCGGGATGCCGCTTCCTTGCCATATGTGCCCCTATGCTGACGCCAGGTGAGCGAGTTGTCAACTGACAACTCAATGCATATTTCTTAATATGGCTCAGCATGCGGAGACTTTTTCTCGCAGTAAAACAGACAGGGTATAAACTGGAAAACGTCACGCAAAAAATGAACCGTGCCAGCCAGAGTCTGGCCGGAGTCGCATTCAATAACGGAGGCAGGAATGTTTAAAGCAGAGGATTTTGTTCAGTCGAAAACCGGCGGTCCTAAAATGCAGGTGTTGCGCGTGGAAGGCGACACCCTGTGGTGCGCACGCGTTGATGATGCGGCGAAGAAAGAGATCGAAGTGAAGGCAGAGAGTGTCAACCTCTATCACGAAGAAGGTGACTTTGGCGTGTGCTGAGGCAAAACGGCCCCTGACGGGGCCATATTGTCAGGGCTTGTCCTGCTGAAGATTGTCGTTGCCCAGACCGCCAATAAACGGCAGCCGAAGCCGGAACGGCGAAAAATCGAGTCCCATATTCAGACCCAGCAGGTTCATTTCAAATCCCTCTTCTGCACCCAGTGTCACGCCTGCCACGCCCAGAATCGACACCTGCACACCGCGCCCGGATGGCGGCAATCCGACAGGACGCCATAGTGGCCGGTAATCTTTGCCCAGCGCATTGGCGGGAAGATCAAGCCTCAGGGCAGGTACTTCGCGGCCAATGTGTGCCAGGAAAGTGTTGCTGTTCGGTCCTGGCCAGGCACGGTAGGTTGTCGGCCACGGATACGATTTAATGGCGGCTTCTATCTGCGGAATCATTGCTTCAGCTTCCGGTCCGCGATGTTCCACCAGCAGCCGTGGTTTTGCGCCATACCAGTAGCCATCCGGCAGGTTGGTGTTGCGGCGGACCTTGTCGCCGCTGCCCCAGCTAATCACTTCATAGCGCGTGTAGCGCGTTTCACCCGCACGCTTGAAGATGATCCAGGGATGCACCGCCACCCGCCCTTTCCAGCCATAAGTCGGCGCGGCATAGACCTGCACGATAGCCAGGCTATATAAAGCGCGCGGATCGGGCGCTATGCCAGCCGAATCACGCCGGGCAGTCGCCCAGCCACCTGACTCTGAACTTTCGCCGTGACGCGTTGCCTGCGCAATGCTGGCTCCGAGCGATAACAGCAGTAAGGCAACAAAAAACAGGCTGAACACTTTCAGTGAGAGCATGACAACATTCCTGGTGACGTAAAAATCACGAAACGCCTGATGAGCAGGTGCTTCAGTAAGCGGCAGCGTTGGGATAGATCGGTGAAAGCGGGACACAGCTGAAGTGAAGTGCAGCTTTTACTGCATGGAGAATAGCGTAATTCCTGGTAATGTGAACAGAAAACCGACAGCAGCGTCAGCGGATGTGGTGAAAGGTTAAAACGGTGGAGTTGTGAGAGGTTGAAGGAATAAAAAGCCCGCTGAAAGCGGGCTTTTTAAGCATCAGGGTTTAAGCGGCTGAGGCCGGTTTATTCCCACTCAATCGTCGCTGGTGGCTTACCGCTGATGTCATACACGACGCGGGAAATGCCGTCGACTTCATTGATAATGCGGTTAGAAACGCGGCCCAGGAAATCATACGGCAGGTGCGCCCAGTGTGCGGTCATAAAGTCGATGGTTTCCACCGCACGCAGTGAGACAACCCAGTCATACTTACGGCCATCACCCATCACGCCGACCGAACGAACCGGCAGGAAGACGGTGAACGCCTGACTGACTTTGTTATAGAGATCCGCTTTGTGCAGCTCTTCGATGAAAATAGCATCGGCACGACGCAGCAGGTCGCAATACTCTTTCTTCACTTCGCCCAGCACGCGCACGCCCAGACCCGGACCCGGGAACGGATGGCGATACAGCATATCGTACGGCAGGCCCAGCTCCAGACCAATCTTGCGCACTTCGTCTTTGAACAGCTCTTTCAGCGGCTCAACCAGGCCCATCTTCATCTCTTTCGGCAGGCCACCGACGTTGTGGTGCGACTTGATGACGTGTGCTTTACCGGTGGCAGACGCCGCCGATTCAATCACGTCCGGATAGATGGTGCCCTGCGCCAGCCACTTCACATCCTGCAGCTTAAGCGCTTCTTCGTCGAACACTTCTACAAAGACGCGACCAATGGTTTTACGCTTGGCTTCAGGCTCATCAATACCCGCCAGCGCATTCAGGAAGCGCATTTCAGCCGGTACATGGATGATGTTCAGACCAAAGTGGTCGCCAAACATATCCATCACCTGCTGTGCTTCGTTCAGACGCAGCAGGCCGTTATCCACGAATACGCAGGTCAGACGGTCGCCAATGGCGCGATGCAGCAGCATTGCCGTTACAGAGGAGTCCACGCCACCTGACAGACCGAGGATCACTTTGTCATTACCCACCTGCTCACGCAGGCGCTCAACGGCATCTTCAATGATTTTGGCTGGCGTCCACAGGGCTTCGCATTTACAGATGTCGATGATGAAACGCTCGAGCATCCGCAGCCCCTGCCGGGTGTGGGTCACTTCCGGGTGGAACTGCACGCCGTAGAAACGCTTCTCTTCGTTAGCCATGATGGCGAACGGACAGCTTTCTGTGCTGGCAACCGTCACGAAGTCAGCCGGGATCGCCGTGACTTTGTCGCCGTGGCTCATCCAGACATCCAGCAGCGGTTTACCGGCGGCGCTGATCGCATCTTCGATGTCGCGAACCAGCGCGCTTGGCGTCGTGACTTCGACCTGCGCATAACCGAACTCGCGCTCATTTGATCCTGAAACGGTGCCACCCAGCTGCATCGCCATGGTCTGCATACCGTAGCAGACGCCCAGTACCGGTACGCCCGCGCTGAAGACATAGTCAGGTGCACGCGGGCTGTTCAGTTCGGTGGTGCTTTCCGGGCCGCCGGAAAGGATGATGCCGCTTGGGTTGAACTGGCGGATCTGCTCTTCGGTGACATCCCATGCCCAGAGTTCACAATAAACGCCGAGTTCGCGCACGCGGCGGGCAACCAGCTGAGTATATTGTGAGCCGAAATCGAGAATCAGAATGCGGTGCTTATGGATATTTTCCGTCGTCATTGAGGGGTTTCCAGAACGGTGACTTGATCAATAAAAGCGCCCGGCTGAAGCCGGGCGGGAAATCGGGATTATGAACCCATGCGGTAGTTTGGTGACTCTTTGGTGATGGTCACATCATGCACATGGCTCTCATTGATGCCTGCGCCGCTGATGCGGACGAATTCCGCTTTGGTGCGCAGGTCGTCAATGGTCGGGCAACCGGTCAGGCCCATGCACGAACGCAGGCCGCCCATCTGCTGATGTACAATCTCTTTCAGACGGCCTTTATAGGCAACACGGCCTTCGATGCCTTCCGGCACCAGTTTGTCAGCGGCGTTATCAGTCTGGAAGTAACGGTCAGAAGAGCCTTTGGACATCGCGCCCAGTGAACCCATACCGCGATAGGATTTGAACGAACGACCCTGATAGAGTTCGATCTCGCCCGGTGACTCTTCGGTCCCCGCCAGCATCGAACCGACCATCACACAGGAGGCACCTGCGGCGATCGCTTTGGCGATATCACCGGAGAAACGAATACCACCATCGGCAATAACCGGAATACCGGTACCTTCCAGCGCGGTCACGGCGTCAGAAACGGCAGTAATCTGCGGAACGCCCACGCCGGTCACGATACGGGTCGTACAGATAGAGCCAGGACCGATACCCACTTTAACAGCGCTGACGCCTGCCGCAACCAGCGCCAGTGCGCCTGCGCCGGTAGCAACATTGCCGCCAACGATTTCAAGGTCAGGATATTTGGCACGGGTTTCACGGATACGTGACAGGACACCTTCAGAGTGGCCGTGAGAAGAGTCGATCAGCAGCACGTCAACGCCCGCTGCAACCAGCGCATCGATACGCTCTTCGTTACCGGCACCGGCACCCACCGCTGCACCCACGCGCAGACGACCCTGCGCATCTTTACAGGCATTAGGTTTACGTTCGGCTTTCTGGAAGTCTTTAACGGTAATCATGCCCAGCAGATGGAAGCTGTCATCCACCACCAGCGCTTTCTCAACGCGCTTTTCATGCATTTTCTGCAGCACGACGTCGCGTGCTTCGCCCTCTTTCACCGTCACCAGACGATCTTTCGGGGTCATGACGGCAGAGACTGGCTGAGTAAGGTCTGTCACAAAGCGTACGTCGCGACCAGTGATGATACCGACCAGTTCGTTGTCGCGGTTAACAACCGGGTAGCCCGCAAAGCCGTTGCGCTCGGTCAGCGCTTTAACGTCAGCCAGTGGCGTGGTTGGCAGCACGGTCTGCGGATCGGTAACGACGCCGCTCTCATGTTTCTTCACCTTGCGTACTTCGTCTGCCTGGCGCTCAATCGACATGTTTTTATGGATGAAGCCAAGGCCGCCTTCCTGTGCCAGCGCAATCGCCAGACCCGCTTCGGTCACGGTATCCATGGCAGCGGAGAGCATAGGAATGTTTAAACGGATATTTTTGGTCAGCTGAGTGCTGAGATCGGCCGTATTGGGCAGGACGGTGGAGTGAGCAGGAACGAGCAGAACGTCGTCAAAAGTGAGTGCTTCTTTAGCGATTCTTAACATGGCAATACTCCACCTCGGGTGATTGAGATTAGATAAAATATTGCCGCGGCATTATACAGGCCGTAATCGATTGCCTCCAGCATTATTTACGAAAAACTCTTGATCCGCACTGACAGCCCTGTAGTATCGATGAATTAACCTGCTGATTTGGAATTTGATCTTCGTCACATGTCGCTGCCCTCTACCGCCAATATTTTTACCGTCAGCCGTCTCAATACGACAGTGCGTCAGCTGCTGGAGAAAGAGATGGGCCTCGTCTGGATCAGCGCTGAGATCTCCAACTTTACCCAACCGGCTTCCGGTCACTGGTACTTCACGCTGAAAGATGATGGCGCTCAGGTTCGCTGCGCCATGTTCCGCAACAGCAACCGTCGCGTCACCTTCCGTCCACAGCATGGTCAGCAGGTGCTGGTTCGCGCCAACATCACGCTCTATGAGCCCCGTGGTGACTATCAGCTGATTGCTGAAAGCATGCATCCGGCGGGTGAAGGCCTGCTGCAACAGCAGTTTGAACTGCTGAAAGCAAAGCTGGCGAGCGAAGGCTTATTTGAGCCGCAGCATAAGCAACCGCTACCGGAACCGGCGCGTCAGGTCGGGGTCATCACCTCCTCCACCGGCGCAGCGCTGCATGATGTGTTACGCGTGCTGCATCGCCGTGATCCCTCCCTGCCTGTGGTCATCTACCCGACCGTGGTTCAGGGTCTCGATGCGCCAGCCGCTATCGTCCGGGCGATAGAAATTGCCAACCTGCGTAACGAATGCGATGTGTTAATCGTCGGGCGCGGCGGCGGTTCGCTGGAAGATTTATGGAGCTTTAACGACGAACGCGTGGCACGCGCCATTTTTGCCAGCCGCATTCCTATCGTCAGCGCCGTCGGTCATGAAACGGATGTCACCATTGCTGACTTCGTCGCCGATTTACGCGCCCCTACCCCTTCAGCAGCCGCAGAAATTGTCAGCCGGAACCAGCTGGAACTGCTGCGCCAGTTGCAGTCGCAGCAGCAGCGGCTGGAAATGGCGATGGATTACTATCTGGCGCGCCAGCAGCGGCTTTACACGCGTCTTGAGCATCGCCTGCAGCAGCAGCATCCACAACTGCGTCTGGCCCGTCAGCAGACCGCCCTGTTCCGCCTGCAGCAGCGTCTGGGTGAAGCGATGGAAACCCGCCTTCGTCATGCCACACGTCGGCATGATCGCCTGGCGCATCGGCTCAACGCTCAACAGCCGCAGCAGCGTCTGTTCCAGGCGCAAAAACAGCTGCAAAGCTGGCACTATCGCCTGCAGCAGGGCATGGCAACACAGCTGAGCAGTAATAAACAGCAGTTTGGTCAGCGGGTCGCACAGCTCGAGGGTGTCAGCCCGCTGGCGACGCTGGCGCGTGGTTTTAGCGTGACCACCGACACCACCGGACAGGTGGTGAAGAAAACCGAACAGCTGCAGAGCGGCGACCTGCTGCGCACCCGTCTGGATGATGGCTGGGTTGAAAGCCAGGTAACACAGCTGTTACCTGAGAAAAAGCGCCGCCGCAAAACCACTTCCTGACGCTGTCCGGCTGCTCACACCTCTCCACTTAACGCTGGCCTCATTCATTAGGCCTGTACAGCTTCACCGGTTATGTTTATGGCTGATTTTTGCTGCCAAAAATTCTCATACAACCCATCACAATTTTTGTCTGAAAAATAAGCGCCATCTCCAATCCGCCCCTGACACTGACTTTGCGCGCCACCTCACATTTTTCCATTTACCGCTGGCCTCACTCATGAGGTCTAACCAGCCAGACGGGTCTATACTTTTGACTCATTCCTTTTTGCCAAGGAGTCTCACATGGCTTACTGCGTTATTCCTCCCTATATCCTTCGCAAGATCATCGCTCACAGTTCCGGCCACCAGCAGGAGCAGGCGCGCCGCACTCTGACGCACGTTCAGCACCTGATGGCGGAACACTGGCAAAAACCAACCGGCGTTAAAACGGCGGCGGGTGGTCACGTTGAACGCGAAATTTATGATGCCCAGAGCCAGGAAACCCTGCCGGGTAAGCTGATTCGTCAGGAAGGCCAGCCGGGTAATGATGATGTCGCGGCTGAAGAAGCCTGGGACTACCTTGGCGTGACCTATGACTTCTTCTGGCAGGCGTATCAGCGTAATTCGCTGGATGGTCAGGGCCTGAAGTTGCTGGGTACCGTGCATTACGGTGAGAAATACCAGAACGCCTTCTGGAACGGTCAGCAGATGGTATTTGGCGATGGTGACGGCGAAATCTTTAATCGCTTCACCATTGCGATTGACGTTGTGGCCCACGAACTGGCGCATGGCGTCACGGAAAACGAAGCCGGATTAATCTATTTTGAGCAGGCTGGCGCACTGAATGAGTCGCTGTCGGATGTCTTTGGCTCGCTGGTAAAACAGTTCAGCAAAAAGCAGCGTGCGGATGAAGCAGACTGGATTATTGGTGAAGGGCTGCTGGCGAAGGGTATTAACGGGCGTGGTCTGCGGTCGATGTCCGAACCCGGCACCGCCTACGACGACCCGATGCTGGGCAAAGACCCGCAACCGGCCCACATGGATCACTATGTGAAAACCCGCGAAGACAATGGCGGCGTGCATATCAACTCCGGCATTCCTAACCGGGCTTTTTATCTGGCGGCCAAGGCGCTGGGTGGTCATGCGTGGGAACAGGCGGGATATGCCTGGTATGACACGGTGTGTGACGACGAACTGCCACAGGATGCAGATTTTAAAACCTTTGCTAGCTTCACCATTAAGCATGGCGAAAAGCGGTTTACCCCGTCAGTGAGCAGTGCCATTGAACAGGCGTGGAAGGAGGTTGGCGTGCTATGAGTGACCTGCCCGAACTCACCGATGATGCGACCATCGTCGTCGCGCGTGAAGGCGGCATGGCCTTTATTCCGGGGCTGCGCGCCGAACGTCGTTTTATGCTGGGCGAGCTGCCACCCCCTGAAAAACAGCGCGTCTGCCACGCGCTTGAGCAGGCTATGCCGCTGGGCGAACCCGAGGAGAAAGCCGCACAGGTGGGCAGTGGCGACCAGCGTTATTTTCGCATCCAGATTCAGTATGCCACCCGCCGTGAGGCGGGCACCATTGTGCTGCTGATCCCGGAACAGATAGCCCCGCCTGAGCTAAAGGCGCTGTGGCACGACGGAAAATAAGCAAATAAAAAGGGCCGACACTGTCGGCCCTGAGACAGCGGATAATCCGATGTGAATCTTGCAGCAACGAATAAGCTTAAAGCGAAGGTAACACGGTCAGAGGAGGAAAGCGTCCCGCGCCATGGACAAAAATGCCGGGAGCGTTTTTGAACAACGCAACGCGTTGGCCCGGTTACGGGCACACCTCAGGGATGAGGTGTGTAATCGCGCGGGCCGGGCAGTCATGGATGACGATTTTGCGACTTTCCGATCTGACCGTTTTCCCTGAGCATGCTCGGTTTTACAGCAAATGGGGTAAGACTTTTTCAAAAAAAGGGCCGACAATGTCGGCCCTTTTCTTTATGCGTTGTTACTTGCTGTCTGGCAGCGCGTAAGCAATCACGTAATCACCGCGGTCCGGTGACTGACGTGCGCCACCTGCCGAAATCAGAATGTACTGTTTACCATCTTTCGGTGAAACGTAGCTCATCGGGCCACCCTGACTGCCGACCGGCAGGCGTGCTTTCCACACCTCTTTACCGGTTGAAGAGTCAAAGGCGCGCAGATAGTAATCCTGCGTACCGGCGATGAACACCAGGCCACCCTGCGTTGCCAGCGTACCGCCCAGCGTTGGCATGCCAACCGGCATTTTCACACGCATTTTAATGCCAAACGGACCGGTATCCTGCACGGTACCGACCGGCACCTGCCAGACAATTTTCTGGGTTTTCATGTCAATCGCCGACAGCGTACCAAATGGCGGTTTCTGACAAGGAATACCCAGCGGTGACATAAAGCGGTTTTTATTCACAGCATATGGCGTGCCTTTCAGCGGGACGGCACCCATACCGGTGTTGATCGCTTCGCCGCCGTTGCTGCCACGGGCAATGTTGCGGGTATCCGCCGGGATCATCTGAACCCACAGGCCCAGACGCATGTCATTGACGAACAGCAGATGATTGTTCGGATCGGTCGACATGCTGCCCCAGTTCATACCACCCAGCGAACCCGGGAAGCTCAGAGACTTATCGGTGTCCGGCACGGTGAACAGGCCGTCGTAGCGCATTGATTTAAAGCCAATGCGGCAGGCCAGCTGATCAAACGGCGTTGCACCCCACATGTCAGACTCTTTCAGCGTCTGGTTGCCAATCTGCGGCATACCGGTCGAGTGTGGCTGCGTTTTCGTGTACTGCTCGTTCGGGATATGCCCCTGCGGCATCGGCAGTTCTTCGACTTTGGTCAGCGGCTTGCCGGTCATACGATCAAGCACGAAGATCATGCCGGTTTTACCACCAATCACCACCGCTGGCGTGGTGCTGCCATCTTTCTGCGGGAAGTCGATCAGGCTTGGCTGCATCGGCAGGTCGAAGTCCCACAGATCGTTATGTACGGTCTGATAGACCCACTTCTCTTTACCGGTAGTCGCATCCAGCGCCAGCACCGAAGCACCGTATTTGTGATCCAGTTCGGTACGGTTCGCACCCCAGAGGTCAACCGACGAACTACCCATCGGGATGAACACCGTGTTCATGGCCGGGTCGTAAGACATCGGCGCCCAGGAGTTCGGCGTACTGCGGGTATAATCTTTACCCGGCATCAGAATCGCATTCGGGTCAATGTTGCCTGGGTCAAATGCCCAGCGCATTTTACCGGTGATAACGTCAAAGCCACGCAGCACACCACCTGGCATATCGGTCTGCACGTTATCCGCAACACGACCACCCACCACGACGGTGGTGCCCGCCAGCGTTGGCGCTGACGTCAGCTGATACTGTGGATCCGGTGCCTGGCCCAGTCCCGCTTTAAGATCAACGATGCCGTGATCGCCAAAGTTTTCACAGAACTCACCGTTGTCGGCGTTAATCGCAATCAGACGCGCGTCGATGGTGTTCATCAGAATGCGACGCTGGCAGCTGTCACCGGCTGGCAGCACAGCGGCAGGTACAGGTGAAGAACCCGGCTTATCCGGCTGTTGCAGCGGTTTGGTTGCGTCAAAGTAAGCCAGACCACGGCAGCGCGGCCAGACTTCTGCTTTGGCATTGATTTCACGTTTCCAGATTTGCTTACCGCTGTTGGCTTCAACGGCGATGACATTGTTGTGCGGCGTACAGAGGTAAAGAGTATTGCCAATCTGCAACGGTGTCTGCTGATCTTCTGCGCCGTTCCCGGTCGGGCTGACAGGCGTATCACCGGTGTGGAAGGTCCAGGCGACCTGCAGATCTTTCACGTTGTCGCGGGTGATTTGGTCCAGCGCCACAAAGCGGCTGCCCTGCGGAGTATTACCGTAGTTATCCCAGTCTTTCTGTTGTCTGGCTTTATCAACCGGGACCAGCGGCAACTCTTCGCCGGTGCCGGCAACGGTAGGATGTGGCTGGAACATCTGTATCAGCGTCACAACCATGCCTGCCGCCAGCAGCGCAGAGAAGGCGTAAGAGGGTTTTGCCAGTGAGTGCTTACCTTCGTGCTTACGCAGTGAAGGCCAGATCAAAAAGGCCAGCAGCATCAGTCCGGCAGGCACCATCAGGCGTGAGACCAGCGGCCAGAACTCCAGACCCGCATCAAACAGCGACCAGATCAGGGTGCCGACAAAGACCAGCAGGAACAGAATCACTGCCGATGATTTGCGACGGAAGAATTGAATTGCGGAGAGTACAGTGACGATACCCGCAATTAAAAAGTACCAGCTACCGCCAAGGGCTGCCAGTTTACCGCCGCCAATGGCAAAAAACAGACCGGTGGCAAGCAGCACCAGTCCGAGCAGCACGGATGCGATTCCCAGCCCCTTTCCGGAGCGGGAGGATGTTTCAGCCATAACACTTACTCTCCTGAATAAACAGAGCATCCGGACAGATGCCGTCCCGGTCTCTGGCGCGTTATGCACGTCCGCGCAGAGCATTGCTCTGTTTCAAATCGAATATAAACAGACCCGCGTCCGTGAGAATCTGTGGGCCGGAAGAGCACGGATGTGGCTGACCCCTCCCACGACGCGGCAGGATTGTACCACCTGGTACATTACAGAGTGAACATATACAACGCATTTGTTACGGCGTAATAGCATTTTTGCTACAAAAAGGGCCAGGGATCGCGCTGCGTTATCTGACATTTTAAGCGTAGCTGAAAGCGAGGTCAGTGACCGGGTGGCTGGAAAAGTACCCGCTTGCGGGAGATCAGACCCTATCCGTTACGGCAAAAATAGTCCACTGCGCCGCAGGCTTTCAGCACCTCAAGCGGCTGATGACACTCAGGACAGCAGGGATGCGCCGGGTAATGTGCTCCGCAGGCTGTGCAGATACATTCACCGTCGCCGAGCGACAGCGGTTGCTGACATTTTTCACACAGCACACGCATTATGTTCTCCCTCGTGCGTTATTCAGCGCAAAAAAAAGAGGGCCAGATGGCCCTCATTTTATTAACGCTTATTCTTTTTCATATGCGCCATCAGACGCTTACGCTTACGCTGCTGCGTTGGCGTCAGCAGGTTACGTTTGCCTTCATAAGGGTTATCACCCTCTTTGAACTGAATGCGAATTGGCGTTCCCATCACGTTAAGTGATTTACGGAAATAGTTCATCAGGTAGCGTTTATAAGAATCAGGCAGATCCTTAACCTGGTTACCGTGGATCACCACGATAGGCGGGTTATAGCCACCAGCATGCGCGTATTTAAGCTTAACGCGACGACCACGTACCAGCGGCGGCTGGTGATCGTCTGCCGCCATGTTCATGATGCGGGTCAGCAGCGAGGTATTTACGCGTCGGGTCGAACAGTCATAGGCTTCCGTGATTGACTCAAACAGATTACCTACGCCGCTCCCGTGCAGCGCAGAGATAAAGTGGATGCGGGCGAAATCGATAAAGCCCAGACGGAAATCCAGCGTCTCTTTCACTTCATCACGCACTTCCTGCGACAGGCCATCCCATTTGTTGACCACAATCACCAGCGAGCGACCACTGTTAAGAATGAAGCCCAGCAGCGAGAGATCCTGATCGGAAATACCGGCATGGGCATCAATCACCAGCATCACGACGTTGGCATCTTCAATCGCCTGCAGCGTCTTGATTACCGAGAATTTTTCAACGGTGTCCGAGATTTTGGCACGCTTACGCACGCCTGCGGTGTCGATCAGAACATATTCACGTCCATCACGCTCCATCGGAATATAGATACTGTCGCGGGTGGTGCCCGGCATGTCGTAGACCACCACGCGGTCTTCACCGAGAATACGGTTAGTAAGCGTTGACTTACCTACGTTAGGACGGCCAACGATCGCCAGTTTGATTGGCAAGCCAGTCGGGTCGAAGTTTTCTTCTTCCTCTGCGGCTTCCTGCTCCGCAATTTCGTCAGCTTCAAGCGCAGCCCAGTAAGCCTGGTTCTCTTCTTCTTCAGTGAGCTCAACCGCCTCAACTTCTTCCATCCACGGCAGCAGTGCCTCTTCTATCAGGCTGCTCACACCACGACCATGCGAGGCCGCAATAGCGTGAATCTCGCCCAGGCCCAGTGAATAGAAGTCGACAACCGCCTGATCCGGATCGAGTCCGTCAGTTTTGTTTGCTACCAGGAAAGTGGCTTTCTGACGCGAGCGGAGGTGCTTAGCGATCTGCTGATCGGCGGCCATCATGCCCGCACGCGCATCGACCATAAACAGCACGACATCGGCTTCTTCAATCGCCAGCAGTGACTGCTCGGCCATCCGCGTTTCAACACCCTCTTCGGTGCCGTCGATACCACCGGTATCAATAACAATAAATTCGCGCCCTTCCACTTCGGCGCGACCATATTTGCGATCGCGAGTCAGTCCAGGAAAATCCGCTACCAGCGCATCACGTGTGCGGGTTAAGCGGTTAAATAGCGTAGATTTTCCCACATTGGGACGCCCAACCAGCGCGACCACAGGTACCATAACAAAATGCCTCAATAAATAATGAATCGCCCGAATGGCGTGATTATAACGGCTCTGGCCGCTAAGTTCAGGCTTAAGGCGCAAAGAATACCATGCCTGACTAAAAACGAAACGGCCCCTGATTAAGTCAGGAGCCGTCGGAACGGAGGATTTCACCTGCCAGACGTTTACCCGTTAACGGGTAATCGCATAAACCTCGCCGTCTTTCGACTGGATCAGCAGCTTATCGCTGGCGACCACCGGCTCAGTCTGGAAGCCTGAGCTATCCAGTTTCTGCTGTGCGACAAAACGACCATCAGTGGTGTTCAGCCAGTGCAGATAACCTTCACTGTCGCCGACCACCAGGTAGCCGTTGTAGAGCACCGGTGATGTCAGATTGCGATGCAGCAGATCGCTCTGACGCCAGATGGCAACACCGCCGTCAGCGTTCAGCGCAATCACGCGGTCATCCTGATCGACCAGATAGATGCGACCGGCATCGACAATCAAATCTTTCACACCGCCAATTTCGCGTTTCCATAAAATCTGGCCGGAACGCAGATCCAGCGCCGACAGATTACCGTTGTAAGCGAGTGCATACACAACGCCGTTAACGATAACCGGCGTGGTATCGACGTCGTTAAGACGGTCGATCTCAGTGGCACCGCTGACCTGAGAAATACGCTGCTGCCAGATCAGCTGCCCCTGATTCATCACCACGGCACTGACGCGACCGTTGTCGCCACCGACTATGGCGCCGCCAAATGCGACAGCAGGTGCCGATTCACCGCGCAGAGACAACGCTGGCATATCCAGGTTGACGCTCCACTTCACCGCACCGCTGCTCTGATCCAGTCCCTGCAGCATGCCGTTACTGGTATGCACCAGTACCAGACCATCGCTGACGACAGGACGAGACAGGGCTTCACCTGCGACGCTGGTCTGCCAGGCCAGGCTGCCATCACTGCTGTTAAGTGCATAAACTTTGCCGCGCTCGCTGCCAACATAAACCCGATCGCCATCAGCGGTGAGGCCGCCTGATAACAGTGCTGAGCGGTTTTTAGAGAAGAAGCCGGTTTTCTCAGAGAGATCGACTTTCCATTTTTCTTTACCGTCTGCGGCATCCAGCGCTTTGACAATACCAAAACGATCGGCTGCAAAAACGGTGTTATCCTGCCAGGCCGGATGCAGATTTGAGTAGAAGTCACCGACGCCATCGCCTACCGAGGTGTTCCACACTTTCTGTGGCGTGAACTGATTTTCCACCTTCGGCAACGGGGCCATTTTTACTACATCTTCTTCGCCGCTAAACAGCGAACAACCGCTGAGCAAAGTGACTGAAATCAGTCCTGGCAGCAGGTATTTACGTAATTCCATGTGCGCTCTCTTGACTGGCTTAGCTTAAGTTATTCATCTTCATCTGCATCATTTGCTTTAATGCCGGAGAGGCGTCAGATTCGACGCCTTTACTCCAGGCATCGCGCGCGCCTTGTTTGTCACCTTTGGTCAGCAGCGCTTCGCCGCGAATATCGGCCACAATGGCTGTCCAGCCATCACCCTTCACACCGTCAAGGGTTTTAAGCGCCGCGTCCGCTTGATTCTGTTGCAGTTGAATGCGTGCCAGGCGCAGGTTAATGACCGCCTGCAGATTGGCATCTTTGGTATCTTTCAGTCCGTTTTGCAGCAGCGTCGCGGCCTTATCAAACTGACCGGCGTCAACATACTGCTTCGCCAGATCCATCGCAGCCAGCGCACCGTAGGTATTACTGTTTTCACTGGCAAAACGGTTCACCGCTTCCAGCGTTTCCGGTTTACCCGCCTGCATGGCGCTGGTGAGCTGCTGATACTGCGCGGACACGGATTTCGCCGTATCATCCTGATGACTGCTCCAGTAACGCCAGCCACCCAGCGCAGCAATGCCGATGACTACGCCAATGGCTAACGCTTTGCCATTACTGGCAAAAAAGTTGCGCAGCGCGTCGGTCTGCTCGTTCTCATTGCTATACACTTCCACGCAATCCCTCTCCTTTCTATGGTTGGTGCTGTGTCACGCTTACTGTAACAGCGTGCGCAATACAGCAGCAGCCTCTGCCTGATCCAGCGTTTGCTGCTCGCCACGGCGCAGATCTTTAATCACGACCTGACCGGCTTTGACTTCGTCTTCGCCTAACACCAGGGCAACACGCGCGCCCCACTTATCAGCACGGGCAAATTGCTTCTTGAAGTTACCGCCGCCAAAGTTGGTCATCAGCCTCAGTTCCGGTGCTTCATCACGCAATTTCTCAGCCAGCTGCATCGCAGCAGACTGCACGCCCTGACCTGAAGCGATAACATAGACATCCACATTGCTCGTCGGTTCAAATTCAGGATTAACCGCCTGAACAAGCAGCACCAGACGCTCCATGCCCATGGCGAAACCCACGGCAGGTGTAGCACGACCGCCGAGCTGCTCAACCAGGCCATCGTAGCGACCACCGCCACACACCGTGCCCTGTGAACCCAGGCTATCGGTGACCCACTCAATCACGGTGCGATTGTAGTAATCCAGGCCACGTACCAGACGCTGATTGACGGTGTAGCTGATACCTGCGTCATCCAGCAGGGCACACAGGCCGCTGAAATGCTCGCGAGATTCGTCATCCAGATAGTCGCCAAGCTGTGGCGCATCATTCAGCAGTTGCTGAACATCGGGATTTTTGCTGTCGAGAACGCGCATCGGGTTGCTGTACATACGGCGTTTGCAATCCTCATCCAGCACGTCTTTGTGCTGTTCAAGGAAGGCGACCAGCGCGTCACGATAAAGCGCGCGCGCCTCCAGTGAACCGATAGAGTTGAGTTCCAGACGAACGTGCTCAGAGATACCCAGGGCTTTCCACCAGCGGGCATTCAGCATGATCAGTTCAGCATCGATGTCCGGTCCCTGCAGACCAAACACTTCTACACCGATCTGATAAAACTGACGATAACGGCCTTTTTGCGGACGCTCATAGCGGAACATCGGTCCCATGTACCACAGGCGCTGTTCCTGGTTGTAGAGTAAACCATGTTCGATACCGGCGCGCACGCAGCCTGCCGTGCCTTCCGGACGCAGCGTCAGGCTTTCACCGTTGCGGTCGTCGAAGGTATACATCTCTTTTTCAACCACATCGGTGACTTCACCGATGGCGCGTTTAAACAGTGGGGTTTGCTCTACCAGTGGCAAGCGAATTTCGCTGTAACCGTAGCTCGCCAGCGTCTGCTTAAGAACGCCTTCAATCCGTTGCCAGAGGGCAGTATCCGCAGGCAGGTAGTCGTTCATCCCGCGAATTGCCTGAATATTCTTCGCCACGTTAAAATCTCTTAATGCAAAAAACCTGTCCGGCATCATACCTTATGAGGATGAAACCGCACAGGTTCGGTCAAAAAAGTCACGTACGCAGGCCGCGCACGCCATTATTTTTCCAGATGCTGCACATCAATACGGCGGCTGGCATCCAGCATCGACGCTTTGGCACGAATGCGCGCTTCCAGCTGATCGATCATGTCATTGTTGTCGAGACGATCGCGCTGACGCACACCATCTTCGTAGAAACCGCTCTTCTTGCTGCCGCCGGTTACGCCCAGCGTAGAGAGGGTCGCTTCGCCGGGTCCGTTGACTACACAGCCGATAATCGAAACATCCATCGGCGTAATCAGATCTTCCAGACGCTGCTCCAGCGCGTTGACCGTACCAATGACGTCAAACTCCTGACGTGAGCAGGTCGGGCAGGCGATGAAGTTGATACCGCGAGAGCGAATACGCAGTGACTTCAGGATATCAAAACCGACTTTCACTTCTTCAACCGGATCGGCCGCCAGCGAGATGCGCAGCGTATCGCCAATCCCTTCTGACAGCAGCAGCCCCAGGCCAATCGCCGATTTCACCGCGCCCGCACGCGCGCCACCCGCTTCGGTGATGCCGAGATGCAGAGGCTGTTCGATCTGTTTCGCCAGCAGGCGATAAGATTCAACCGCGAGGAAGACGTCAGACGCTTTTACGCTGACTTTGAATTGATCGAAGTTAAGGCGGTCGAGATGATCGACATGGCGCATGGCGGATTCCAGCAGCGCCTGTGGCGTCGGCTCGCCATACTTTTCCTGCAGATCTTTTTCCAGCGAACCGGCGTTTACGCCAATTCGGATCGGAATATTGTTGTCGCGTGCGCAGTCGACCACCGTACGGATGCGCTCATTGTTCCCGATGTTACCGGGATTGATGCGCAGGCAGTCGACGCCATACTCGGCGACTTTCAGGGCGATGCGATAGTCAAAATGAATATCTGCAACCAGCGGCACGTTTACCTGCTGTTTGATCAGTCTGAATGCTTCTGCGGCATCCATGGTAGGCACCGAGATACGCACGATGTCGACACCGACGCGCTCAAGGGCTTTGATCTGATTTACCGTCGCTTCCACGTCAGTGGTGCGGGTGTTGGTCATCGACTGTACGGCGATTGGCGCGCCGTCACCGACCGGCACCTTGCCGACGTAAATGCGTTTGGATTTACGGCGGATAATGGGTGCTTCGTTATGCATATTTCTTCTCCACAATTGCCCGGTACGCGATACGCTGTTATTGCGCACCCAACGTCAGGCGAGCAACCTGGTTATTACGGATAAAACGGCTTAAATCAACGGGCTGATTCTGATATTGCACCTGAACCGCGGAAGGCGCGCCAATTTTCAGACGATACGGAGGCGTTCCTGCGAGGCTGAGTTTACCACCACTACGCTGAATGCCGCTGAACAGTTTTTTGCCAGTCGCATCGCTCACTTCAAGCCAGCAGTCTGCGTTAAAAGTCATAACCACTGCGTTAGGGTCAGCAGCCGGTTCACTGACTGCGGCTGCGCCTACCGGCATCTGAGGTGATGTGCTGGTACCGGACTGGGTGGCTGCCGGGGCAGCCGTCGTGTTTTCCACAGCTGCCTGACTCGGTGACACCACCGCATTACTGTTGGTGTCCTGCTGTGCGGCAGTCGCGCCATTGCTGGCGCTGGCGGCCGGAGCCGTACTTGCTGGCGTGCTGGCCGCACTGTTATCACGGGTCGTGGTATTGCTTTCGTCCGGCGCGGCAGGTGCCGCGCTGTCACCGCTGGATTCACCCAGCGGAATCGACTGACCATTGTCGCCGCTGCTGCTGTTCTGATCGGTCATCGGCACCAGATCATCCTGTGACGCCTTATGATTCTGCCACCACCAGGCGCCGGTCAGCCCCACCACCACAAACACAACCAGCCAGGTGAAAATCATCAGCCAGCCGTCGCGTTTTTTGCGGCGCTTACCCAGTGAGAAACTTTGCATCGGTTCGATTTTTGCAGCACGAACCGGTGTCTGTTTCGCCATCATTGGCAGCAGTTCCTCTTCAGGAATATGCACCAGACGCGCGTAAGAGCGAATGTAGCCGCGCAGGAACGTAGAGGCTAAATCAGCCGGCGATTTGTCTTCCTCAATGTCACGCACGGTAGAGAGTTTCAGGCACAGGCGCTCAGCGACGTTCTGCTGCGTCAGCCCCATCTGCTCACGGGCCAGACGCAGGCGTTCACCTGTTGAATGTAATGCAGAGTTTTCTTGAGTGGCTTCAGTATTCATTAGCTAAATAACGCTGGTACTGTATCGATTGCGGAAAACGTCGCGCTAACTGGTCGCCATAACGTGAAACGTCAGCGGCATTTCCCTGTAGCGCGGCGAAACGTAAGTGTAACGCCAGACTTCGTGCCGTTTCGGGCAACTGTTGCTGGTAAACGTCGAGCAAAACCTGCACCTTTGCCAGCTGGTTATCTGCCATCAGCTTTTCAGCTTCCGACAGCAGCGAATCCGCTTTGCGTCTGTCGGCCTCAAGGGCCTGACGTAACGTCCTGCGGGCAGCGGCAACATCGCCCGCCTGCAGATAACAAAACCCTGCCAGTTCACGCGCGTCATTGCGTGCGTCAAACTGAGGTGCAGCGCCTGCCCGACTAAACTGTTGATGCGCTTCGTCATACTGCCTTAAAGCGCAGAGAAACGCACCGTAATTGTTAGCAACAAAACCATTATCCGGGGCCTGCTGCTGTGCCAGTATAAACCGTGCCTGCGCCGCTGTCTGATTACCCTGCTGCTGCGCCAGCCGTGCCCGTGCAAGCGAGACCCGGTAGTCTTCGGGCGCGGCAGCCTGCGCGCGCAGAAAGTTTCGCTCTGCCGCGGCATAGTCACCACTGGCCAGATAGTGCATCCCTAACTGCAGACGCACCTCTTCAGCGCCGGGTTCACAGGGCTGGCTGACACACCCGCTTACAACAAACAGCACCAGTAAAACTGCAGGTAATCCGTTACGCATAATCGTTTCCATCCGGTTGACATTGACAGGCTGCAGCCTGCCACGCGTCATCACTTCAGGAAACGCACTCTATCACTCTTCTAGAGAGCCTTCACAGATATGGCTTCACCCGCCATTTTTTTACGCAGCGTTCGCTTGGTACGGTCGATCACTTCTCCGGCTAACTGACCACAGGCGGCATCAATATCGTCGCCACGGGTTTTACGCACGATGGTGGTAAAACCATAATCCATCAGCACCTTGGAGAAACGATCGATGCGGCTGTTTGAGCTACGGCCATACGGTGCGCCCGGGAAGGGGTTCCACGGAATCAGGTTAATTTTACACGGTGTTTCTTTCAGTAATGCGGCAAGTTCATGCGCATCGTCGGTGCTATCGTTGACGTGATCCAGCAACACATACTCAATGGTCACACGTCCCTGATTGGCGTTAGATTTACCAATGTAGCGTTTCACCGCCGCCAGGAAGGTTTCGATATTGTATTTTTTGTTGATTGGCACGATGTCATCGCGCAGCTTATCGTTCGGCGCATGCAGGGAAATGGCCAGCGCAACGTCAATCATATCGCCCAGTTTATCCAGCGCAGGAACGACACCCGAAGTTGAGAGGGTCACGCGACGCTTCGACAGACCAAAACCGAAGTCATCCAGCATGATTTCCATCGCCGGGACCACGTTATTGAGGTTGAGCAGCGGCTCGCCCATGCCCATCATCACCACGTTGGTGATAGGACGCTGGCCGGTGATTTTCGCTGCGCCGACAATTTTCGCCGCACGCCACACCTGACCAATAATTTCTGACACCCGAAGATTACGGTTAAAGCCCTGCTGTGCGGTCGAACAGAATTTACACTCCAGCGCACACCCCACCTGTGACGAAACACAGAGCGTAGCGCGGTCGCCTTCCGGGATATAAACCGTTTCCACCAGTTGGTCACCGACACGAATGGCCCATTTAATGGTGCCGTCAGTAGAGCGCATCTCCTCCGCCACTTCTGGCGCGCGGATCTCCGTCAGCTCCATCAGCCGGTTACGCAGCTTTTTGTTGATGTCGGTCATCTGCTCGAAATCATCGCAGCAGTAGTGATAAATCCACTTCATGACCTGATCGGCGCGGAACGGCTTTTCACCCAGCGACAGGAAGAATTCGCGCATCTGCTGACGGTTGAGATCCAGCAGGTTGATTTTCTGGCTTGTGGGGGAGACGACAATAGGGGATGCGGACGCGGACGTCACAATCTGTTCGGACATAATATTCTCTGGCCTCGTTGTTACACGTTATGGCGCTGTTCAGGGATAGGTGAAAAAATTGCGCCTTCATTAAGCGATGTCAATGAAGGCGCAATATTGTACAACATCTGCGACCTGATAACAGGCGGGAGTGACCTCCCCTGCACAGATTTTTGTAAAGCCGCTGTAACGTTTATCGCCTGGCGATTAACGGGTACGTGGGCAGATTTCGTTTTCGCCGAAGAAGTAAGCGATTTCGCGGGCAGCAGATTCCGCAGAATCTGAACCGTGGGTCGCGTTTTCGGTGAAGCTGTCAGCGTAGTCAGCACGCAGAGTGCCAGCCAGTGCATTTGCCGGGTTAGTGGCACCCATCAGGTCACGGTGACGCTGAACGGCATTTTCACCTTCCAGCACGGAAACAACAACCGGGCCAGAGGTCATGAATTCAACCAGACCATCGAAGAATGGTTTGCCCTGGTGCTCAGCGTAAAAGCCTTCAGCCTGCTCTTTGCTCAGCTGCAGCATTTTTGCGCCAACAATTTTGAAGCCTGCGCTTTCAAAACGGTTGTAGATAGCACCGATCACATTTTTAGCGACGGCGTTTGGCTTGATGATAGAAAAAGTACGTTCGATTGCCATGATGACCTCTGTCTTGACGTTCTGAAGAAACCGGTGGCGTTCGCCCCGGTTAATAAACGGCGCCGATTATAGGGGCTGAGTCCGGCATTGCCTATCAGAGATCCCTAATTTGTTGAAAATTCTTGATCTGAGTCGAAGCGGACGCGCTTCAGTTATGATTCAGCGCAGAAAACCATCATCCCCGACTGAAGGTGACTGAGACAAGCTGGCCCTCTTCATCCATCACCACCAGCTGATATTCACCCGGATGATCGAGATGCAGCGACATCTCTGCGGCATTGTGCGTTATGAGAGGCTCACCATTCAGGAACCACCAGCGCTGCGTACCCTGCCCGCCCTGCACCGCGACCGGGATCGTCAGTGCAGCGTTGCCCGGCAGCGGCTTAACAATTTGCCCTTCAATGACGCCGGTGACGATCAGCGGTGCACTGCTGCCCTGCTGTAACGGTGGACAGTGCATATCAACAGGTGGCAGACGCCGCGCCCGCCGCTCCTGAGGCGGCAGCCAGGCTTCCAGCGGCAGCGGCCAGACCAGCCGTTCGTGACGGGTGGCGCCGGGACAGTCGGCAGCAACGCGCAGCCCCTGCGCATTCTGCCAGTAACTCAGGCGCAATCCGCTGAGGCTCTCCTGGCCGGGTGCCAGCAGCGTTGGCGGCAGCGTATCCGAAGCAACCCAGCTTTGCCGCCGCTGACGACAGTTTTCGTCTCCGGCGGCCAGCGGCTGACCACCAGGCCAGCAGATAGTCGCGACCGTCACCGAGGCAGGACGCGGATCGACCGGCACGTCACGTCGTCCAGTCCCACTCATCAGCACGCTGTTAATCTGGTTCATGATCGGCACGGCTGAGGCAAAACCAAACTGGCCTGCCACCGGGGTGGCATCCGGTCGCCCGACCCAGACGCCAATCAGATAGCGGGGATTGATACCCACCGACCAGGCGTCGCGATAGCCGTAACTGGTGCCGGTTTTCCAGGCGAGTGGCACCACGTCAGGTACACTGCCATTACCGGCAGGCTGCGCTTCCCCCGCCAGGATACGCCGGATGATCCATGCCGATTCCGTTGATAGCAGCGGTCGCTGCTGCAATGGTTGATCGGGCATCCAGCGCAGCTGAGCGGCATTACCGTGGCGGGCAAAGGCGCTGTAGGCCGCGACAATTTCATCCATGCGCGCCCCGGTGCCGCCGAGAATCAGAGAAAGATTGGGTTCAGCGCCAGGCGGAAAACGTAAATTCAGACCCACATTGCGCAGACGCGCCGCGACGTTTTTCGGCCCCAGTGCCTCCAGCAGTTGAACGGCGGGCAGATTCAGGGAGCGCACCAGCGCATCGCTGGCGCTGACCGGTCCGTGAAAGCCGGTGTCAAAATTGCCGGGCCGGTAATCACCAAAACGACGCGGCACATCCTGCAGCAGCGATTCGGCATGAATCAGTCCCTCGTCCAGCGCCATGCCGTAGATAAAGGGTTTTAACACCGAACCTGGCGAGCGCACGCTGGCGATCATATCCACATGACCAAAACGGCTGTCATCAGTAAAGTCAGCCGAGCCGACGTAGCCGCGAACGGCCATGGTGGTGTGATCCACCACCAGCATCGCCAGCGAGGTACGCGGCGGCAGCTGGTTTTTAACGTTCAGCGCCAGGCTTTCCAGTTCGCGCTGCAGTGAAGGATCGAGTGTAGAGACAATTTTATCACTGCGGCTGATCGACAGCAGCCGCCGGGCCAGCAGCGGTGCCATCTGCGGCATCTGTCGCGGCGGCAGCCACACCGGCTCCTGACGAATTTCCGCCACCTGTTCCGCGGACCAGATGCGGTATTCCGCCAGTCGATCCAGCACTTTATTGCGAGCGGCTTCCGCCCGCTCCGGCCAGCGATCGGGCCGCAGACGGCTGGGTGCCTGCGGCAACACCGCCAGCAGCGCCGCCTCGCCCGGTGTCAGCTGCGACGGGGCTTTGTCCAGCCAGCTCCAGCTTGCCGCGCCCACCCCTTCCAGCGTGCCGCCAAAGGGCGCACGGTTAAGATAGAGCGTCAGAATATCCCGTTTGGAAAGATGCCACTCCAGCTGCAGCGCCCGCCACGCCTGAATCAGCTTACCCCGCAACGTGCGGGGTTGCGGGTCGATAAGGCGCGCCACCTGCATAGTCAGGGTGCTGCCGCCGGAAATCACACTCTGATGACGCAGATCCTGCCAGGCGGCGCGCAGCAGGGCCAGAGGGTTGATGCCAGGGTGATACCAGAACCAGCGATCTTCGTAAGTGAGCAGCGCCTGCAGATAGGCCGGTGCCACCTCTTCGGGTGTAACCGGATAGCGCCAGATGCCGTTGCTGTCAGCGAAGCGCCACAGCGGCGTACCGTCGCTGGCCACAATGACCCGCGCGGGCTGCACCTGTTTAAGCGGCAGCGGGAACAACCGATCCAGTCCCCATATCGCCAGCCATAACACCAGAAAAAAAAGCGGCAGCGCGAGCCACCGCTTTTTAATCGTGCTGATGTTTACCACGCCCTGCGTCACTTATTGAATATGCAGCTGCGATGGCGTAATGCCGGTGGCACGCCACTCCGGCACATACATCGACTCCACCTGGGGCGGCGGCATCAGGAAGCGACCCGGTGTGACCGCACGCGCCAGGTAGACCAGCGTTGCGGGACGATAAGTATCCACCGCCAGCGCCGCGACAAAGCGATCGTCACGGAACTCAATATGCTTAATGTCCGCCTGCTGCATATCGCCCATGCTCTCCTTCAGCGCATCCGCACTGTCGCCAAGGCTGGCGCTGCTGTTCGCCAGGTTCTGGTTTTCCAGCTCCAGACCGGCAGGCAGCAGATCCACCACCAGCGCATCGCTGATGCTGCGTTTCGACGAAACGGTCAGACGTACCACCAGCAACTCTCCGCTGCGCAGATTACTCAGATCGGCGGCTTTGCCATCCAGGGTAAAGTATTCACGTTTTATCCCAAGCACATTGCTCTCCGGCTGCGGGGCGGTCAGCGGATAGCCTGTCACATCCAGACGACCATAAAGCGGCGCACTTCCTGAATTACGGATGGCTAAGCCCTGTAACAGGCGGTCAGCCGCCAGCCCTTTATTGAGTGGCGCATCGCCCTGCAGCGGTTCTGAATTACCCGACAGCAGCGCCTGCCAGCTGCCGCCCTGCGCACGTTGCAGAGTGTGAGCTGCCAGATAAAGTGCGTTATTTTCCTGAGTCGAGAACCAGCGTTTGCCATTCACCTCCCTGGACAGTGACAGCAGCAGACTGTTTTGCACATCCGGCTGCAGCTTATTTTCCGCCAGCAACGCAATCATCATCCCCTGATCGCGCACCGTGCTGCCATAGTCGCCATACCACTCTTTGTCCGAACGCGTCAGCGTAGCTCCCTGCATGATTGCCTGCTGAGCGCGCTGCGCGTCACCCATCAGCTTCAGCGCGACGCCAAGCTGCATCAGCGCCAGGCCGGAGCGGGACTTCTCACGCTGCTGATACAAGGCGCGCAGCGCACCCAGCGGGGCACGTTGCTGACGCGCCAGCACCAGTCCGGCGTAAGCCTGCACGCTGAACTGCAGCGCGGCGTTGTTATCACCGCCGCCGCTGATCTGCGAGGGATCCTGCAGATAGCGCAGCAGCCGTGCATTAGCGCGCTCCACCACATTATCCGGCAGCGCATAGCCCGCCTCGCTGGCGCGCAGCAGGAAGTCCGTCACATAGGGCGTCAGCCAGAACTCCTCTTCACTCTCTTTATCCCATAGCCCGAAGCTGCCGTTAGCTCGCTGCATCCCGGCCAGACGGGCAATGCCGGTGTCGACAGCGGCCCGACGCGCCTCATCGCTGCTGGTCTTGATCCCCATGGCGGTCAGCTCAGCATGGCTGGTGTAAAGCGAAGGCCAGAGTCCGCTGCTGGTCTGTTCCAGGCAGCCGTAGGGATAGGCGTAAAGCGCACTGATATAGCTGGCGATATTCAGCGGTGGTCGATTGCTCAGCGTCAGCTGTCCGTTCAGGGTTTGTGCATCCAGCCCCGTCAGCGCCGCCGCCGCTATCTCCCAGGGCTGATCGGGATTGATGACGGCATCAAAGTTCAGTGTCTGCGCCGGATAAGGCGGTCTGACACCAATTTTCCACTGCTGTCTGCCGGGCTTTATCTGTTCACCTGGCAGGTTCAGACCGGAAATCTGTACGGTAACCTCGCCCTCACCAAAGCCCGTTTTCGCCGTAACCGGAATCTGTAAGGTGGTGCGTGCACCTTTAGCCAGCGTCACACTCTGGCTGGCAGCACCAGCCAGATCCACCAGGCCACTGCTGGACAGATCCACCTTCAGGGTTTGCGGCAGATCGGTCAGGTTAGTGAGATCCAGCGCCAGTGATGCGGTATCGCCGCTGGCAAGGAAACGTGGGGTAGCCAGCTCGCTGATCAGCGGCGCCGCGACCACCAGTTTGCGCTCTGCGGCACCGAAGCTGTCATCGCTCCAGGCCTGCGTCATCAGCCGGAGTTCACCGTTAAAGGCCGGGATCGGCAGCGTGATCGATCCGTTGCCCGCTTTATCCAGCGTCACCACCTGTAACTGCTGCGCGACGATATTGACATGCGTCACCGGTTTTTTACCGCCGCGCGTCATCGATTCATCCTCGCCATCACCACCAAAACGCAGCGCCGCCAGCCGGCCGCCGCCTTCGATCAGCTGACCGAAAACGTCGTACTGATCGACGTTGTAGCGTTTACGGCCAAAGAAAGCCTGCCACGGATCGGGCGTTTTAAAATCCGTTACGCTCAGTACCCCACTGTCCACTGCTGACAGCAGCACATTCACTTTTTCTGGCAGCGGACCGCCGTCACGACTGGCGTGAACGTTGACCGTCAGGCGTTGCTCAGGACGGATTTTATCGGGTGCCGCAAGCGTCAGGTTTAAGCGACGTGCTTCGGTCGCCATCGGCAGGTGCAACAGCCCCACCGCGCGTTTGGGTGTGGCACCACTGACCTTATCACCGTCACGTACCACGATGGCGCTGAAGTAGAGATCGTGACGCCGCCAGCTCTCAGCCACCGGCACATCCACCGTGGTGCCGCCCTTTGGTACGGTCAGCGGCTGCCACCAGAGCGTGCCGCTGCTCGACTCCACCATCAGGTAGCCTTTACCGGCTGCCGGTGATTCAACCTGCAGGTGCACGGTGTCACCCGGCTGGTAAGCCGCTTTATCCAGCTTCAGTCTGACCTGATCGGGACGCAACGCACCCGTGCCGTTGGTGTTGTCCTGCCAGTCATAGCCGGCCTGGAACCGCACGCTGCTGACGATCCTCTCACCCGCCTGCACTTCCAGCCGGTAGTGGCCCCACTCGACCGGGAAGCTGACTTTGGTGCTGCCGTCAGCCGGGATTGAGATGGCGCGTTCATCTTCCTGCAGATCTTTGTCGCCGTACTGCGACTGCCAGCCTTCGCTGTCAGAGAAGCTCCAGTAGTAATCACGGCGCTCACGGATCAGTCGCACGTCCAGCTTGTCTGCCGCCAGTTTCCTGCCCTGACTGTTGGCATAGACAATGTCGAATTCGGCCAGGCTCTCTTCCGGCACGGCAGGCTCATCGTGATAGCGGTCGCTGCGGTAGTCATAAACTGCCTTATTACCAAACAGCGGCCGGATGCCCGGCAGTGCGTCAGCGGGCCAGATAGCCTGGATGGCCCGACGGGTGACCGGACGTCCGCCGGTCTCCAGCAGGCTGGCCTGAAGGATCAGGTTAAGCGGGGAGTGCAGCTGATCCCACTGATTCTCTACCGTAAGCTGCGCTTTACCGCTGGCATCAAGCCTGAGGTCCACTTCATCCAGCGTGCGCTTTAATCCCTCTTCGGTGATGTCACCAAACTGGTAGCCCGGCAGTGCAGCCACGGCTTCGCGTGCCGGTCGCAGATAGAGTTGCCCCTGTAAGGTGTTCCCGGCAGCTGGCGCACCATAGAGGTAGCGTCCTTCAATACCGAACTCAACGCTGGCATCAGCAGGCTGCGGCTGAGGATCATTTTTAAGGCTTAACGCCATGCGCTCCGGCAGGAAATCCTCAACGTGAAAATGCCACTCGCGCTTAAGGTTATCGCCGGTATTGAGCCGCAGCATCCAGTCGCCGGTCATGGCGGACGCGGGCAGCACCAGTCGCTGCTGGTAGAGTCCTGCTTCAGGCTGCCAGACAAAGGTTCGCATCACCTGGCCGTCGGGCTGCACCAGCTCCGCTTTGATCGGCTGAGTAGGCAGCGGGCGTCCGTCGGCATCACGCAGCAGTGCATTGACGATGACGATTTCGCCGGGCCGGTAGATATCGCGCGGGCCAAAGACAAACAGCTGTTTGTCATAGCCCTGCGGCCCGGCTACCGGAAACTCAGCCAGATCCAGCGCCGGACGCGCCAGATCGATCAGCGAGGTTTGCTCGCCCTGCACGGCCAGCAGGAGCTTGCCTTTTTCGTTCGCCTTGAGGCGCAGATGACCGGTGCTGTCACTGGTGTCGCTCTGCAGCACCTGCCCTTTCTCATCCAGCAACCTGACGCTGACGCCGGAAAGCGGCTGGCCATTTGCCAGACTCTGGGCGAAGAGTTCGAAATGAGTCGGGAAGCGGTGCAGTGACAGGCCAATATCGCTCAGAGTAAAGAGTGTGGCGGGCTGGCTGTAATGATAAGTCCCGGCCTGCTTCATGACGGCCAGATAGACGCCGGGCTGCTGAAGCGCGGTAATGTCACTCATCGGCAGCTGCAGTTTTTCACGGGTGTTTCGCGCCGGATTAAGTTCAAAGCGTCCGGTATAGACCAGCTGGCTGCTTTTCAGCAGATCCTGTGACTGCCAGCTGGAAAGGTTGTTACCGTAATTCCACTGTGAGAGAAACCGGGCCAGACCAGCATTCTTAATGCGGAAGAAATCGACATCAACCTGGTTAACATTCAGCGCCAGTACCGGCAGGCCATGGGTGATGCGCAGCGGCAGCAGTGAACCGCGGCTGGCAAAGCCCACCATCGGCTGGATATCGCTGGACGCGATTTTTTTACTGTAATCGGTGGCGAGCGTCTCACCGCTGGCGGCGCGCAGTCCCGCATCCACCGTAACGGTGAAGTGGCGCGACGGCTCGGGGTGGCGGAAGCGCAACGTTTTACGGTTAGCGGAAAGCTCCCAGCCGCCATCCACCCGGCCCTGTTTGTCGTCGGTCAGCCTGACTTTCTGCGCGATATCCTGTTTGTCATCCAGCGGCTGACTGAAGGTTAAAACCAGGGCAGCGGCACCGTCGATCTGCAGTTCCGAGAGATCGATAATCGTCAGCGGCTTGCTGGCCTGGGCGGTTGCGGATATCTCTGCCGCCTGAAGAGGCAGGGGTAACAGGGTCGCTGACAGCAGCGAGCCACCGATCAGCATGCTGAGCAGCAGCCGGGTAGTGCGTTTTTTCATGGTAGTTCCTTCACCGGGACGCAGGGAGTGTCGTTTGATTACGCTGCGCAATTTCATATCAATGCTCGCATTTAATCAACGCTTCTCTTGAGATGGTGCGCACATTCCCTGACACTGGTATGACAGATTGCTGAGATGAGGTTGTTATGACAACGCCACTGTTTGTGTCCGCCGACTGGTTACAAGAGCACGACAACGATGAGAGGCTTCAGGTGCTGGATGCCCGTATGCTGCCACCCGGAATGGAAGCGGTTCGCGATATCCAGGCTGAATATCTGGCAGGTCATCTACCCGACGCGCCTTACTTTGATATTGAAGCGCTCTCCGATCACACCAGCCCTTATCCGCATATGCTGCCGCGTGCCGAGACCTTTGCCGTCGCGATGCGCGAGCTGGGCGTAAGCAGTGATAAGCATCTGGTGGTCTATGACGAGGGCAACCTCTTTTCTGCGCCGCGCGCCTGGTGGATGCTGAAGACCTTTGGCGTGGCGCAGGTGTCGATCCTGGCAGGCGGTTTGCAGGGCTGGAAAGAGGCCGGTTTTGCGCTGGCAACCGGCAACGTGAATCTGCCGGAAGGTGAGTTTGAAGCGCACGCGGATGAAAGCCGGGTTAAACGCCTGACGGACGTGCTGCTGATCAGTCATGAAGGCGGTGCACAGATTGTTGATGCGCGTGCCGCCAATCGCTTTAACGCTGAAGTGGACGAACCGCGTCCCGGTCTGCATCGCGGACATATTCCCAACAGCCTGAATGTGCCGTGGAATACGCTGGTTGAGCAGGGAAAACTTAAGCCGGAAGCGGAACTGCGCAGGCTGTTTTCTGAAGCAGGCGTCGATATCACACAACCGGTGGTCGCCAGCTGTGGCTCTGGCGTGACGGCGGTGGTATTGATTCTGGCGCTTACGGCGCTGGGCGCTCGGGATGTCACGCTGTATGACGGGTCCTGGGGCGAATGGGGCAGTCGCGACGACTTACCGATTGCGAAATAAAAAACGGGCGGCTGACAAGCCGCCTGTTTTTTTGAGTACGTCAGATAATTCGTTCACTGCCCTTGAAGTCACGCAGGAAACTGCCCCAGCGACGCTCATAAAATGGCGTGATGTGGGCGGTAAAAAAGTGGCTGATGCCACGGTCCTGCAAAGTGACTTCACAGATATCAATCGGTGCATCGTCCGGCAGCGTGTCCGTAGCCACACTGCCTGCCGCCTGAATAATCGCCTCAATGTTACTGTCCGCTTCAATACCAATCAGCAGATTAGGCGCGTCGTCTGCCCGCTCACGAATGCTGGCGATAAACGCCCGGCGCACCTGTTTATGCTTACTGAACAGCTGCGTCAGCGAATCGATCATCTGCGCAGGCGGCTCGGCCACCTCAGAGAGCAGCAGGGACTGTCCGCCTTCCAGCACGGTTTGCTGGCTTAGCGCACTGCCCTCTTCAGCCAGCAGATGGGTGATCTCGGCTGCAGTAAACTCTTTACCGGAGGGCAGTTTGGGATTGAGAAACAGCGTCTCGCCGCGTGTAATTTCAAACAGCGTCCGGACCGGCAGACGCAGCCAGGACTGCTCACCGCTCACTGCTTCACTCATCGCCTCTTCTGACGTGAAAAAAGGAATGATGCTGCTGCCATCCTCTTTTTCCCAGTGCTGCAGATCAACGGGCGTGCTGGCATCAAGCTGTTGCGTAGTGCTTTCGCCTGGAACAAAGACATCAGACTCCAGCAGCAGTCGAAAAAATTCGGGCCGATGGGCAGGCTCGGTGGCTGCCAGCTTCAGCACCTCTTCAAGACGGTTCATAGTTTCCCTCTGAACAGCGGCGGCATCCGCCACCGCTGAGCCCTTCTTATTTCAGTAACAGATTTGCGATGGTTCGCACGCCAAGACCTGTTGCACCCGCCGCCCACTGATCAACCGCCCCTTTACGATAGGTGGCGGAACAGTCGATGTGCAGCCAGCCCTGCTGATAGTTACTCACGAAGTGGGACAGGAATGCTGCCGCGCTGCTGGCGCCTGCCGCATGAGACGGGCTGGCGATGTTGTTGAGATCGGCAAAGTTAGACGGCAAATGGCTGCGATGGAATTCAGCCAGCGGCAGACGCCAGAAAGGCTCGTTCTCACTTACCGCGCTGCCCATCAGCGACTGCGCCATCACATCATCAAAGGTAAACAGCGCATGATAATCGTTGCCCAGCGCCGTTTTAGCCGCGCCGGTCAGCGTGGCAGCATCGATGATCAGCGTCGGGTTCTGCTCGCTGGCGTCGATTAAACCGTCGGCCAGGACAAGGCGACCTTCCGCATCGGTGTTCATGACTTCCACCGATTTGCCGTTGCGATAGCGAATGATGTCGCCGAGCTTGAAGGCGTTGCTGCTGACCATGTTATCGGCACAGCAGAGGTAGAGTTTGACGCGCTTATTCAGGCCACGCGAAATCGCCATTGCCAGTGCGCCAGTAACGGTCGCCGCGCCGCCCATGTCAGACTTCATTGAGTCCATAAAGCTGCTCTGCTTCAGGCTGTAGCCGCCGGTATCAAAGGTAATGCCTTTACCGACCAGACAGGCGTAGACCGGTGCATTCTCATCGCCGGTTGGGTTGTAGTCGAGCGCCAGGTAAACCGGCGGGCGATTTGAACCCCGTCCCACCGTGTGCAGGCCCATATAGCCCTGAACGCGCAGATCGTCGCCTTTGGTAATGCGATAGCTCACAGCGCTGCCGCCCACTTCACTGATCAGATCGACGGCCGTATGCGCCAGTTGTTCCGGCCCCAGATCTTCTGCAGGCAGGTTAATCACGTTGCGGACCCAGTCGATGATTTTCAGACGGCGATCAAACTCCGCCTGCTCATGTTCGCCCAGCGCGGGCCACTCAACCTGACGCTGGCCTTTCGGGCCACGGAAGCCCTGCCAGAATGCCCAGCACTGCTCAAGGTGCCAGCCTTCGCCGGTCAGCGCCACGTGGCGGATGCCCTGGCTGTCGATTTTGTGCGCCGCACGCTGAATGGTATTCAGCGCATCCGCGCCGGTGAGATGCAGCGTCATGCCGCTGTCGTTGCTGCTCAGAATCGCTTTTTCGCCCCAGCGCGCATCGGCGGGCTGGCTGCTAAGCGTAATGTTCATCGGTTGTGTGGTCATCGAAAAGCTCCGTAATCGTTATCTGTTTCATCCAGCCTGATTGTTATGACGGCTTTAATAAGATGTTAAATGTATTTCGCAGAGACCTGATAACAGATTCCGCCGGGCGTTGCCAGCGAAGCGCCCATATTGGCGCAGTTTCCGGACTTTAACCGGGTATCAGGATTTCATTAAGGCTCGCAGCCGGGTCACCGACTTCTGCACCAGGGCAATGGCGTAGTCGATCTCTTCTTCGGTCGTGAAACGTCCCAGCGAGAAGCGCAGCGAACTGTGCGCCAGCTCCTCACTTACGCCCAGCGCGCGTAAAATATAGGAAGGTTCCAGGCTGGCAGAGGTACAGGCCGAGCCGGAAGAAAGGGCCAGATCTTTCAGCGCCATGATCAGGGATTCGCCCTCAACGTCAGCGAAACTGATGTTAAGAATGTTCGGCGCACACTGATGCGGATCGCCATTGAGGGTAACGTCCGGCAATACGCTGATACCCTGCCACAAACGATCGCGCAGCGTCTGCAGACGCGCAGTCTCGGTTTCGCGCTCTTCTGCCGCGATACGATAGGCCTCACCCATGCCGACAATCTGATGCACCGGCAGGGTGCCGGAGCGCATCCCGCGTTCATGCCCGCCGCCGTGAATTTGCGCGGCAATCTGCACGCGCGGTTTACGCCGCACATAGAGCGCACCGATGCCTTTCGGGCCATAGAGTTTGTGGGCCGAAAAGGACATCAAATCGACCGGTAACTGGCTGAGGTCGATAGGCAACTTACCGACGCTCTGGGTCGCATCCACATGAAACAGAATTTCACGCTCGCGGCAGAGTTCGCCAAAGGCGGCGATATCCTGAACCACACCGGTTTCATTATTGACGTGCATCAGAGTCACCAGAATGGTGTCATCGCGCAGCGCCGCACGCAGCTGTTCAGGCGAGACAATGCCGTTAGCCGCCGGCGTCAGATACGTGACGATAAAGCCCTCGCGCTCCAGCTGTTGACAGCTGTCGAGCACCGCTTTGTGTTCCGTCTGGCTGGTGATGATATGTTTGCCGCGCGCCTGATGGGCGTGAGATGCGCCTTTAATCGCGAGGTTATCGGATTCGGTGGCGCCAGAGGTAAAGACGATTTCGCGCGGGTCGGCGTTGACCAGTTCAGCAATCTGATTGCGGGCAACATCGACCGCTTCTTCAGACTGCCAGCCAAAACGGTGCGATCGCGAAGCCGGATTACCGAACGTGCCATCCAGCGTCATAAACTGCATCATTTTGCTGGCTACACGCGGATCGGCCGGCGTGGTAGCGGCATAATCCAGGTAAATCGGTAATTTCATTGCGCTACAGCTCCGTATAGAAAATCATACGTCTTTATAGCAGATTCGGCCCTGACCGCGTTAGCAGTAAGGGCCGCAACAGCGGGGATTACGAGGCGCGCTGGTTGACGTTAATTTCCTGCGAACGCGGGCTCTGGAAGCGACGATTATCGATCGCATTCTGACGGTCGGCCACATCCAGAATCTCCTGATTATTCACCAGCTCAGCCAGCGTAATATTGTTCAGGAAGTCACTGATGCGCACACTCAGATCGCGCCACAGCACGTGAGTCAGACAACGCTCGCCGCCCTGGCAGCCTTCTTTGCCCAGGCATTTGGTGGCATCAACCGACTCATCAACCGCAGTAATCACTTCGCCGACAGAGATAGTGTCTGACGCTTTACCCAGCAGATAACCGCCACCCGGGCCACGAACGCTGGAAACCAGGTCATTTTTACGCAGTCGGGAGAATAACTGCTCCAGATAGGAGAGCGAGATGCCCTGACGTTCTGAAATATCAGCCAGCGGGACCGGACCTTCATGGGAGTGAAGGGCAACGTCCAGCATTGCAGTAACGGCATAACGTCCTTTGGATGTCAGTCTCATAGCGTACGACCTCAATAGCGTCCGGTTATCGGAGGATTAGCAACAGTTGCCATGAAGTCTGACATTCCTGAGTAATTTGGTCAACTATTTAACCTGGTAAATTAGTCAGGTATTTAACCAGGTAATTTACTCAACTATTATCTGCTTCTTTTTTCTCGTTTTTTCGCTTTTCAAACGACGAAAGCATACCGCGCAGGATGTTGAGTTCATCGCGTTCCGGACGGGCGCGGGTATAAAGACGACGCAGTTTGCTCATCACCTGGCCTGGATTGGCTTCACGAATAAAGCCGCTGTCCAGCATCATCTGTTCCATATGCTGATAGAAGCGCTCAAGATCATCCACCAGCGGATAAGGCGATTCTTCATACTTCGGTGGCGGACTGGCCTGCTCCTGCGACTGTAACCATGCCATGCGCACTTCATAGGCGATAATCTGTACTGCCATCGCCAGGTTCAGCGAGCTGTACTCCGGGTTGGCCTGAATCGCGACGTGATAATGACACTTCTGCAACTCTTCGTTGGTCAGGCCAACGCGCTCACGACCAAACACCAATGCGACCGGTGCCTGCTGGCCCTCTTCCACACTTTTTATGCCGCATTCACGTGCATCCAGCATCGGCCAGGGCAGCGAACGCGAACGTGCACTGGTACCGACCACCAGACTGCATCCGGCGATTGCCTCATCCAGTGAATCGACGATTTTTGCGTCGCCGATAACGTCACTGGCACCGGCGGCCAGGGAGATCGCTTGTGAGTCGGGTTTGACCAGCGGATTAACCAGATAGAGGTTGGTTAAGCCCATGGTTTTCATGGCGCGCGCAACGGAGCCCATGTTACCGGTGTGAGACGTCTCAACCAGTACGATACGAATATTTTGCAACATGATTAGGGATACTCAGAAACGGGTCAGTAAAATCAGTGGGGAGAATCGTAACATAAAGCAGGACATTTACCGAACACGCTGCTATACTCCGCGCCGTTTTCCCCGTTCTTTAACATCCAGCGAGAGATACCGATGCATCCAATGCTCAACATTGCCGTGCGCGCAGCGCGCAAGGCCGGAAATTTAATTGCCAAATATTATGAAACCCCGGACGCCGTCGAAGCCAGCCAGAAAGGCAGCAACGACTTCGTAACCAATGTTGACCGCGAAGCAGAACGCCTGATTATCGAAATTATTCGTAAATCTTACCCGAAACATACCATCATCACTGAAAAAAGCGGTGAACTGGCGGGTGAAGATCAGGATGTTCAATGGGTTATCGATCCGCTGGATGGCACCTCCAACTTCATCAAACGTCTGCCCCACTTTGCTGTTTCAATCGCTGTGCGCATCAAAGGCCGCACTGAAGTCGCTGTCGTTTATGATCCAATGCGCAATGAACTGTTCACCTCTTCACGTGGCCAGGGCGCTCAGCTGAATGGCTATCGTCTGCGTGGCAGCATTGCACGCGATCTGGATGGCACCGTTCTGGCAACCGGCTTCCCGTTCAAAATGAAGCAGCACGCGCCAGCTTACATGAACATCCTGACCAAACTCTTCACCCAGTGCGCTGACTTCCGTCGCACCGGTTCTGCTGCGCTGGATCTGGCCTATGTGGCTGCGGGTCGCGTAGATGGCTACTTTGAGATTGGCCTGAAGCCGTGGGATTTTGCGGCGGGTGAACTGCTGGTTCGTGAAGCGGGTGGTCTTGTTACTGACTTCACAGGTAACCACGGCTTTTTGCTGTCAGGTAACCTGGTCGCGGGTAATCCGCGCGTGGTGAAAGCGATGCTGTCGAGCATGCGTGATGAGCTGAGCGAAGCGTTAAAACGCTGAGTTTTAGTACAGAAAAAGGCGGCTTATCAGCCGCCTTTTTATTGCCTGCTAATCAATGATGATTAACGACGTTCGTGTGCCAGCACCTGACGGGGCTGAGTACGGCGACCCACCATACCCATCACACCAGCCAGTGCGGCTTCGATGATCAGCAGAATCAGGGCATACCAGCTCGCTTTAGCGGTCGCAGCAGCGGCTTTTTCGCCCGCTTCACGTGCTTTCTGCTCAGCCTGCTGTTTCAGTTCATTGTACTTCTGGACGGCCTGCTGATAGCTCTGCTCGGTTTTCGCAACGATCTGATCCACTTCCTCATCGCTTTTACCGGTACGGGCTTTAATGATATTTTTCAGTGCGTCACGATCGGCTGCCTGCAGGGTATCTGAATGACGATCCATCACACCTTTTAGCCAGTTGGTCAGATCGGTATCGGCTGTCTGCGGATGGTTCGCGGTGTTGCTAGCCTGGTTTTCTGCATTCTGCGCTTCGTTATTTGCGTCCTGCTTCAGATTCTCGGGCTGTAATTCCGGCTTACCGGTCTGGCGTAATGTGGTTTCCAGTTCGTTCTGCAGACTATCTAAATTAATATTATTTTCCTGCAGCTTTTCTTTTGCCATTTGAGTCACAGATGGCGCAGCGGCGGAAATACCGCTACCCAGTGCCTGGAAGCCTGAACCCACAATATTCATCGCGCCACCTAATACACTGGTTGCCAGCGCAATAGCCAGGTAAATAGTGAAAATTGTGCTAATGCCAAACATCAGTAAACCATGCAATGCGCCTTCGCGCTGAGCCAGTCGACCGGCAACATAACTACCCGCGGCCATCGCAACCAGCATTTCAATGGCTGTCCAGACCAGTGCGCCAGTGCCAAGACCGTCCAGCGGATTCTGTTCTTTCATCGGATCAATGGTGGTAGCACCAATGGCTGTGCCCAGCAGCGTCAGAATGATATGAACGATTAATGCACAAATAACACCAGCAAACACCGCGCTCCAGGAAATACGTTTTAACGGTAATCCTGCCGGCCCGGTCGCCAGCGTTTCGGTGTAGCCATTATTAATACGGGTATCAGCCATGAAATATACTCCTCGCAATAAAATAAACAGAAAGCTGTTCTGAACTTTTATCATCCCGACGGCGGAATGCCGTTTTGGTATTAATAGCGTAGACAGGGAATAGTCATTTCACCACTAAACTGCTCAGAGAAAAAATAAAGAGATGAATTCAGAGATAATTCACGAGGTAAGGATAACCGCGGGAATTTAATTCCCGCTGCGTTTATTCAGAAAGGTCGAATTCCTCCGCCCGCAGTCAGCTGTGCTGACTGCCATAATGCGATGCCCGCCACAATTAAAATCAGGCTACCGGTTAAGGCCAGCGTTGGCAGCAGTAATCGCGAGATGCCTGAGACTGCACCAGGTTGTGCCAGCCGTTGCGCTATCGAGCGCGCCTGCTGAACCACCAGGCCAATCGCCGAAATGGTCAGTGCCGTGCCCAGTGCCATAACCGCAGCAGAGACAATGCCCCAGCCATAAACGCCAATCACTTTGGCAAACAGCAGCATCATAATCGCGCCGGAACAGGGACGTAACCCCATCGATACCACCACCAGCAGTTGGGTTTTCCAGCTGACATTGCCGCTCATCTGCTGCGGCGTCGGCAGATGCGCATGTCCGCAGCCGCAATGCTCATCATGCTGATGGTGGGGCCGGAAGGCACGAAATACCGGGGCTGGACGCAACACCCGCCACAGCGAACGCAGCGCCCGATACCCGATCATCACGCCCAGCCCCATCACCAGCAGATAACTGCCCTTCTCCAGCCAGAAACTGCTGAGATGCAGCTGGCGCGACGAAGTCTTCAGCACGACCAGCATTACGGTGACCAGCACAATGGCGACTGATCCCTGCAGCAGCGAGGCGAGCAGCGTCAGCCTGATACTGGTTCTGACGCGGCTCGGATGGGTCGCCAGAAAAGTCGCGATCACCACTTTGCCATGGCCCGGGCCCAGCGCGTGCAGCACGCCATATATCAGGCTGAATATCACCAGCGAAAGGCCAGCCTTGTTGGGCTGCTCCGCCACCTGCTGTAACAGCTGGGTCATCTGCCGGTGCAGATCTTTCTGCCATAACGCGCTTTGCAGCAAAATCTGCGACCAGTAAAGCCAGACCAGCAACGCGCCGCCGATAAAGAGCCCCGCCAGCAGGCATAGCGGCCAGAGCCGGGAAGCCCGCAGGGGTGTGGAGATTACTGACATGTCAGAACCACCGTTTGTGCAAACTGGCGCCCCAGATCCATCTCCTCTGCAGGCGCATCGGCTTTGTCCAGCGACAATGCATACTGCTTCAGGGAGTCGTTGGGTTTTGGCGTATTGAGCGCAAATTTGCAGCGGGTCTGCAACGCCGGCGGCAGCGATAATGCACCGGGATTGTCATAGAACATATCGACGAAATAGGTGGGATCGAAGGTCAGGATCTCAAAGCGCTGCCCGGCCAGCGTCGGGGGTTCCGCCAGCGGCAGAACAAATTCCAGCACCGCTTTGTGGCCGCTACGCGACAGATTATATTCCGTTGGCAGATTCAAAAACTTTACCCGCTGTTTGTTGTGCCAGATTTCAGAAAAATAGTGCTGGCCCAGTACGTTCGCCATCACGCCTGCCGCCAGCTTTTTCCACACCACGCTGCCTGGCTTCGCCTCGCCCGCGTCATACAGCAGGTCGGCGGAAGTGATCTCATCCATGGTCCAGGTCATCTTTAATCCGGTGAAGGTGTCATCCTGCACCACCAGTTCGGTTTTCATGTCGATGAAGCTGTGAGGATGGGCCAGCAGAGCCGGACTTAATACCATCAGTAAGGCAAAGAGTGCGCGTTTCATAATGTTATAAAGTAACGTTCCTGATGAAAAGAATCTATAAGTAACAAAATTTTGTGACCCGCCTTAAACCTCCGGCAAATAAACCGCGTAAACCGCGCGGGCACTGACCGGGTTGACTACGCTTAGCTCAAAATAGCCAGCTGGAAATCTGATTGATGAGTTCTGCTACCCCTTTGGCACCACTCTTCACCCGTTCACAGCGTCAGTGCCATCTTTTGTTGTTGCTGTTTCTGCCCGCACCCGTGCTCACGCTTGAAAAGATCTGCCAGCTGAATGGCATCGATCCTGCCGTTGCCCGACAGGATATCGCGGATGTAGGCCTTGAGATACAACGATATCACCAGCTGGAATTGCACCAGATGGTGGATGGCAGCTTTCGTCTTCATGGTACAGAGCTGGACCGGCGCCTTTGTCTGTTGCACAACCTGCGACGCAGTCTGCGTTTATCGCAGGACTTTGTCTGCCAGCATTTTGCCACGCCGCTGCGTCAGCGCCTGAAGGCCATGAAGATTGAAAAAGCGCTGTGGGATGAGACCAATTTACAGGCGCTGATTCAGCACTGCAGCCTGCGTCTGAAGCGCGAGTTCAGCGAGCGCGACCGGCTTTTTCTGCAGATTTTCATGAAGTATGGGTTGTGTCAGCGCCAGCCGGTGCTGTTCAGTGAGGCGCAGTCCCTCTGGCTGCAGCAGAAGCCTGAGCGGCAGGCCGCCGAAGATGTGATACACCACTGGCGAAAACGCTGCCATCCTGCCCCGCACGTCAGTGAAACCGACTTCTGGACGCTGCTGTTCAGCCAGATTCACACGCCGGTCGTGGACGCGATTACCCATCCTGCTGAGCAGCAGTTGATAAACGCGACGCAGCAACTGATCAATGACTTTGAAGCCTGTGCAGAAATCGCCTTTGCTGACCGCGACGAACTGCTCAAACAGCTCTATCCGCATCTGGCGCAGGCGCTGGATCGCACTCATTTCACTATCGGGATCGACAATAGCGTAGCACTGGATGTCAGCCGCCTCTATCCTCGCCTGTTGCGGACGACTCAGCAGGCCCTGCAGGATTTTGAACAGCATTATCATGTTGCTTTTACGCCGGAAGAGGTGAGTTTAATCACCATTATTTTCGGTGCCTGGCTGATGCAGGAGAGTGCACTGCAGGAGAAGCAGGTGCTGATCCTGACCGGCGACGACGCCGATCTGGAGCAGAATGTGGAGCAGCAGATCCGCGAGATCACGCTACTGCCGATTAATATTTCCTACCTGGACGTAAAGCAGTTTCAGCGGGATGGTGCACCACGAGACGTCGACATCATTATTTCGCCCTACCCGACCTCGCTGCCCTTGTTCTCTCCGCCGCTGGTGCATGCGGAACTGCCGCTGACGTTGCATCATCAGCAGCGCATTCGTTATTTACTGGAGTCGTAGCCGGGACGCAGAAACAGTGCGGGCAGCGCCACCAGTGCCATCACCCAGAAAAGATGTCCCTGCAGATGCGCGAACAGCACACCGCAGATCATGGTCATTATCGCAATACCCCCGCCCATCGCCAGCGCGGAATAGAGCGACTGAAGCCGGATCACTTCCGCCCCCTGTCGCGCCGCAATAAAGCGCATCGCCGCCAGATGACAGACGGTAAAGCTGCCGCAGTGGAGAATCTGCGCCACAATCAGCAACGGCAGCGCGGTGCTGGCTCCCAGCAGGCCCCAGCGGATGAGCGCGCAGATGCCTGAAAGCAGCAGCAGGTCACGCGCACTCCAGCGGCGGAACAGGCGGCTGCTCAGAGCGAACACGATAATTTCCGCCACCACGCCCAGCGACCAGAGATAACCCACCGTCGAGGCGGAGTAGCCGCTCTCCTGCCACCAGATAGCGCTGAAGCCGTAATAGGCAGCATGCGCGCCCTGCAGCAGCGTCACGCAGAGCATAAATCGCCATACTGCATTTTCACGCAGCAACGCACGCCATTCCTGCCAGCCGCCGCCCGCAGCACTCTGACGCTCATGCCCCTGTGGCTGGGTGGCCGGTCTCAGCATCATGCCAGCGAGCATGGCGATGACACCAACGGAAAGCAGCAGCAGAATAGCCTGAGAGGAGTAAGCACTGACCAGCACGCCGGTTAACGCCGAGCTGATCACAAAGGCCAGCGATCCCCACAGCCGCACCGGCCCATATGCCAGCCCAATCTGCTGTGTCCAGGTAGCGGCCAGCGCATCGCTGAGCGGCACCAGCGGCGAGAAGAAGAGGTTAAAGCCGATCATCACAGTCAGCAGCCACATCCACTGCTCACCTATCCAGAAACCGGCGGCGAACAGGCAGGTCATCAACGCCAGCAGACGCAGCGCCGTAATCAACCGGCCGGGATTCTTAACCTGCTGGGCGATAAGCAGACTACCGACGAAGCGCGCGACCATACCACATCCAAGCAACAGGCCAATTTTCTCAGCATCCAGGCCGGTGCCTTTCAGCCACACACCCCAGAATGGCAGATAGATGCCGTAACAGAAGAAGTAAGTGAAGTAGCCCAATCCGAGCCATCTGGCGGAGCCGATTGCCATATTCCCTCCAGCAAGTGTGCTGCCTCGCAGCATGAGTGGGCGCTACTCTGGCAGAGCGCCGCGGGACAAACAATAAAAAAGGATGGCAAATGCCATCCTTTTTATGCTGTCTCACAACAGGTTAGCGATTAAGCGTAGACCGGCAGACGGCTGCAGATATCCAGCACTTTCTTTTTGGTGCGCTCGATGGTTGCTTCGTCATTGATGTTATCCAGCACATCGGCGATCCAGCCAGCCAGCTCACGCACGTCTGCTTCTTTGAAGCCACGACGGGTAACCGCTGGCGTACCGATACGGATACCGGACGTCACAAACGGGCTTTTCGGATCGTTTGGCACGCTGTTCTTGTTAACCGTGATGTTGGCGCGGCCCAGCGCCGCATCGGCTTCTTTACCGGTCAGGTTTTTGCTCACCAGATCGATCAGGAACAGATGGTTATGCGTGCCGCCAGACACGATGTCGTAGCCACGCTCGATCAGCACTTCTACCATCGCTTTGGCGTTTTTTGCCACCTGCTGCTGGTAGGTTTTGAACTCTGGCTCCATCGCCTCTTTGAAGGCAACTGCTTTACCAGCGATAACGTGCATCAGTGGACCGCCCTGGCCGCCGGGGAAGACAGCAGAGTTCAGTTTTTTATAGAAATCTTCGTTGCCGTTTTTCGCCAGAATGATGCCGCCGCGCGGACCCGCCAGCGTTTTGTGGGTGGTGGAGGTCACGATGTGCGCATGTGGAATCGGGCTTGGATAGACTTCTGCGGCAATCAGGCCAGCAACGTGTGCCATATCGACAAACAGCCAGGCACCCACACTATCCGCGATTTCGCGCATTTTCGCCCAGTCGCAGACGCCGGAGTACGCCGAGAATCCGCCAACGATCATTTTTGGCTTGTGGGTTTTCGCCAGTTCAGCCAGTTCGTCGTAGTCAATTTTACCGGTTTCATCGATACCGTAAGCCACCACGTTATAAAGTTTGCCGGACAGGTTAACCGGTGATCCGTGAGTCAGGTGTCCACCGTGCGCCAGGTTCATCCCGAGGATGGTATCGCCTGGCTGCAGCAGCGCGGTGTAAACCGCGAAGTTAGCCTGTGAACCAGAGTGAGGCTGCACGTTAGCGTAATCAGCGCCAAACAGTTCTTTTGCACGGTCGATCGCCAGTTGCTCAACGATATCAACGTATTCACAGCCGCCGTAGTAGCGTTTGCCCGGATAGCCTTCAGCGTATTTATTGGTGAGCTGAGAACCCTGTGCCTGCATAACACGCGGGCTGGTGTAGTTTTCAGAAGCAATCAGTTCAATGTGCTCTTCCTGACGCACTGTCTCCTGCTCCATCGCCTGCCACAACTCGGCATCATAATCGGCAATGTTCATATCACGCTTTAACATCCGGATCTCCTGACTCAGCTAACTTTCAGACGGTATTTACCCCCCTTCAGGGGCGAAGGCCCACAGTGTAAACCGTTTTAACAGGTGAAGGTAGGGTGAACCGCCTCTTTTTACGCAAACGATTGGCTGGCTACTGGCTCGGCATTTTTACCCCTTTTTACCCCGTTCAGACGCCACAATTTTTCTTCAGGCTGTGACGAAGGTTTTTCATGATGCACTAAAAAGTTGCCACTCAGACAACCAGAAAGTTCATTGGGTTATTTACACCGCAGACGAAGCGGCTATAAGATGCATTTAAAATACATGTTTATCTGAGAGGTTACTTTTATGCTTGATGCCCACACCATCGCTACCGTTAAATCGACCCTGCCTGCCATCGCCGCCTGCGGCCCAAAGCTTACGGCCCACTTCTATGACCGCATGCTGTCGCACCATCCGGAGCTCAAAAACGTCTTCAACATGAACAACCAGCGCAACGGCGATCAGCGCGAAGCGCTGTTCAACGCCCTCTGCGCCTATGGCGCGAATCTGGAGAATCTGGCGGCGCTGCTGCCTGCGGTGGAAAAGATTGCGCAGAAACATACCAGCCTGAATATCCAGCCTGCGCAGTACGCCATCGTCGGTGAAAATCTGCTGGCCACCATCAAAGAGCTGCTGGATCCAGGCGAAGAGGCGCTGGCGGCATGGGGCCAGGCCTACGGCGTACTGGCGAGCGTATTCATCAATCGCGAAGAGGAAATTTATCAGGCCACAGAGCAGCAAACTGGCGGCTGGCGTGGCACCCGGGCGTTTCGCATCAGCGCGATTGCGCAGCAGAGCGATGTGATTAAAAGCTTTACCTTCACGCCGGTGGATGGCGGCCCGGTCGCCGCCTTTAAGCCCGGTCAGTATCTGACAGTGCATCTGCAGCCTGCCAGCTTCGAACATCACCAGATTCGTCAGTACTCGCTGACGCATCTCAGCAACGGCAAAGCGTATCGCATCGCGGTGAAACGTGAAGCGCAGGGCACCGTCTCCGGCTGGCTGCATCAGAATGGCAAGGTGGGTGATGAGCTGATGCTCGCCGCGCCGCACGGTGACTTCTTCCTTGAGGTCGATCCTGTCACGCCAGTAGCGCTGATTTCCGCAGGCGTGGGTCAGACGCCGATGCTGGCGATGCTCCATGCGCTGGCAGCAAGCCAGCACCGCGCGCCGGTCAGCTGGCTGCATGCCGCAGAGAACGGCAAACAGCACGCGTTTAGCGAAGAAGTTATTGCTACTGGCGCGCAGCTCGCCGATTTCGTCAGTCATGTCTGGTATCGCGAACCTGCCGTAGAAGATGCCGGTCGCTATGACGCGCAGGGTCTGATTGATATCACCGCGCTTTCAGCACGTCTCACCTCACCTGACACCCACTTCTACCTCTGCGGCCCCCTGCCTTTTATGCAACATGTGGTAGCGCAACTGCGTGATGCCGGTGTGGCAGATTCACATATCCATTACGAGCTGTTTGGGCCGCACAAAGGGATGTGATTCTGCTATTAAGTTCAGGCAGCAACAAGCCAACACAAAGCTAAGGGAACACGGGCAGAAGAGGGAAGCGTCCCGCGCCAGGGAGGGTTTAAGCGCCTTTCCGATCTGGCCGTGTTCCCTTAGCCAGCTCGATTTCACCGCTAAAAATATCCGGCTACCAGGCATAAAAAAAAGCCCGCAGCGCGGGCTTTTTTTATGCTGATAAAGAGCTGATAAAAAGACTATCAGATCGCCTCTTCATCCTCTTCACCCGTACGAATACGCACCACGCGTGCCACGTCGAAGACGAAGATCTTACCGTCACCGATTTTGCCGGTCTGCGCCGTGCGCATAATCGTCTCGACGCAGGTATCAACGATATCGTCGCCCACCACCATCTCGATTTTTACTTTAGGTAAAAAATCGACCATATACTCTGCGCCGCGGTACAGCTCGGTGTGCCCTTTCTGGCGACCAAAGCCCTTTACTTCACTCACGGTCATCCCGGTGATGCCCACTTCCGCTAAGGCTTCGCGAACATCATCGAGTTTGAATGGTTTGATAATCGCATCAATCTTTTTCATGTCAGACCCTTTTTCACTCCCTCCATGGTCAGAGGGTTTATCAAGTATAAATGTTACTGGCGCTGTCGGGCGGTAATATCCGGGTTTCTTCAGGTTGCCGCAAGTGCTGCCAGATTATGCTGACTGCAGCCATTATGCCTCTGGCCTGTGCAGTCAACCTCCCGATATCACTTCGCCGCCCCGCTACTCTTTGAAATCACTGGCGTCCAGTTCATGCCGGGACAGCAGCTTATAGAACTCCGTGCGATTGCGCCCGGCCAGACGTGCAGCGTTGGTCACATTGCCTTTGGTCATCTGCAACAGCTTGCGCAGATAGTTCAGCTCAAACTGATTGCGCGCCTCCGCAAAGGTCGGCAACGCGCTGTTTTCCCCGCTTAAGGCCTGCTCCACCAGCGCATCGCTAATCACCGGCGATGAACTCAGTGCTACGCACTGCTCAATCACGTTCACCAGCTGACGCACGTTGCCCGGCCAGCTGGCCGCCATCAGACGCTTCATTGCATCGACGGAAAAACTGCGAATCTGCGGTTTATGGCGCTCTGCCGCCTGACGTAACAGATGATTAGCCAGCAGCGGGATATCTTCTGTGCGCTGATGCAGCGCCGGAATCTTCAGATTCACCACATTCAGACGATAGAAGAGATCCTCACGGAATTCCTTCTTCTCCATCGCCTTTGGCAGATCGCGATGGGTAGCTGAAATGATGCGCACGTCAATCTCAATATCGTGATCGCTGCCCAGCGGCCTGACCTTACGCTCCTGCAGCACCCGCAGCAATTTAACCTGCAGCGGTTGCGGCATATCGCCAATCTCATCCAGGAACAGCGTGCCGCCGCCAGCGGTTTTAAACAAACCATCACGGGCACTGACCGCGCCGGTAAACGCCCCTTTAGCGTGACCGAACAGCTCTGATTCCAGCAGCTGCTCCGGCAGTGCGCCACAGTTAATGGCTACAAACGGCTTACCGTTACGCGGGCTGGCGGCGTGAATCGCCTGCGCCAGCATCTCTTTACCGGTGCCGCTCTGACCGTTAATCAGCACGCTGACGTCGGACTGCGCCACCATGTGCGCCTGCTCCAGCAGCTTCAACATCAGCGGGCTGCGGGTAACAATCGCTTCGCGCCAGCGGTCATCGCTGACCGGCGCCTGCTGTGACAGCGCCTCATCAATCGCTTTATAGAGCGCATCTTTGTCCAACGGTTTGGTCAGGAAGCTGAAGACGCCCTGCTGGGTGGCAGAGACCGCGTCCGGAATGGAGCCGTGCGCCGTCAGGATAATCACCGGCAGACCGGTGTGGCGCTTCTGGATTTCGCCAAACAGCGCCAGACCGTCCATCTCGTCCATCCGCAGATCGCTGATCACCAGCTCGATTTTCTCTTTCTGCAGCAGACGCAACGCTTCGGGTCCGCTGGCCGCAGTAGTGACCTGGTACCCTTCGCTGCGAAGACGCATACCCAGCAGCTTCAGCAGGCTGGGATCGTCATCCACCAGCAGCAATTTTGCCGCTTGTCTCACCATCATTGCTCCTCATCCTGCGGCAGTGCCGTGCCGTGACCGCTGTCAGGCACATCCGGCGCTTTGCGCGATGAAAGCTGGCGCTCAATGTCAGTCAGCCGCTCCAGCTTATGCTGCGTGTCGCTGAGCTGCTGCTGCTGTTTCACCATCTGCTGGCGTATCGCCTCCAGCTGCGTATCACTGCTCTGCTGCAGATGGGCATAACGGGTGCGCGCTTCACTGAGGTCAAGCTGTGCGGTCTGATTACTGCGCCACAGCTGAATCAGCGGGCGCACAGACTGCGGGAAATCGCTGCTGTAACGGTCCAGGGTTTCAACATAGCGACGACGTTCAACAGGCGTCACGTTGCCGTTGGACATCAGTACGCCCTGCTTGAAGGCGCGCGACCAGTTCTCAGCCGGCCAGCGATGGGCTTCGGCACGGGCCTCCGCGGGAGAAAGACGTTCGGCACAATCAATCGCCCGCATCCAGTAGAGGGTGTTGCCCAGCGCCGTACTATTTTCTATCGGCCACAGGTCACTGCAGCGGGTCGCCAGGTAATCAGCGATTCTGACCTCGGGTTCCGCCACCTGATGGCCTGACGGCAAAGAGGAGGTGGCCGGGGAGGTCGTACATCCGCTGAGGAGCAGCGTAGTCAGCGTGCTCAACAGCAAAGCGGGTAAATATTTCATCAGTCAGACTTTCCCGGCTGTGGTGTTCAGTTCAATTCGAAAACAGACGTCAGCCTGCTCGCAGGAGACCAGCATCAGATCGCCCTGCATCCGGCGCAGGCAATCTTTGGCGATACTTAATCCCAGCCCGCTGCCTTTCACCGGCCCTTTTCGCTGCTGGCTGCCCTGGTAGAACGGTTCAAAAATCATCGCCTGCTCTTCCGGCGGGATCGGCGAGCCGCTATTCGCGACCTCAATCCAGACCCGATCGCCCTGCTGCTGACTGCGAATCCAGATGGTACCGGATTCGCTGCCGTAGTTCACGGCGTTCGAATAGAGGTTGTCGATTACGCGTATCAGTAACATCGGTTCTGCAAGGCAGTGGCTGGCTTTAAGATCGACGACCGTCTGCATCAGTTTGGCGCGCGATGAAAGCGCGTGTGCGTTAACGACGTCTTCCACAATCTCCGCCACGCTGACCGACTCCAGCGCGATCGGGCCATCCGCCAGTTTGCGGTTGTAATCGAGCAGCTGTTCAATCAGCTGCTGCAGATGGCGACTGCTGCTGTCGAGGATAGTGACCACTTCTTTTTGATCGGCATTCAGCGAGCCGGCGACTTCGTCTGCCAGCAGTTCTGTGCCTTCACGCAGGCTGGCCAGCGGCGTTTTCAGCTCGTGAGAGAGATGGCGAAGAAATTCATGACGCTGCGATTCCAGCCACTGAAGCCGCTCGCTGAGCCAGACGATGCGCTGTCCCAGCGAGCGCAATTCGCGCGGACCGCGAAATGTCCCGCTGTTACCCAGTGCCCGCCCTTCGCCAAGCCGGTTGATCATCCGTTCAATGCGCTTAACCGGACCGATAATCATGCCGGTAAACAGCGTCATCAGTGCCAGACTGATGATAAACAGAATCAGCGCCTGCCAGCCAAAAAACTGGCCGCGATCGGCAATTTCGCGCTGCAACTGTAAGCCACGCGAAAAGACCACTTCGCGCGTGTCCTGCACCATCTGCGCATTCGTCGCAGAGAAGCGATCCAGCGCCTCTGCGGCAACCGGCACCGGATTGCCATTGTCACATTTCAGTGGCGTCAGCAGCGGCAGCGTCGCCTGTAAGGTCTGGAATGCGGGCAGTTCGGGCAGGCTGGCGCTGTGTGAGCTCAGCATCTGACTGTAGCGGGTATGTTGAGTCTGATAGAGGCGCGCCAGCGAGGCATCATCCAGCACACAGTACTGGCGATAGCTACGCTCCAGCTCAACCGCTGTTCGTGCCATCGCTTCACTTCTGCGCACATCGGTAAACGTATTGCGGTTAGTATCCGCAGCCTGTTCGCTTAATGCAGAGAGACTTTCCCACGCCTGCCAGGCCAGTACCAGCAGGGGCAGCAGCACCAGAACAAACGCCATCAGCACCAGCTGACGCAGAGAACGGGGAAATAAACGCCATTTTTTCACGCAGCCGCTTCCTTAAGATTTGCTGTCTGGATGCTAGCGGACTCTGTCTGTGGAAGAAAGATGTCTGCGGAAGAAAGGGGAACAAAAGAAAGCGGCAGGCTCAATGGCCTGCCGCTGGCACGACGCGTGTTGCATCGCGTAAGAATGGGTGGAGCCTTACTCAACGTTACGTCCGGTGTTTGATAACGCAAGCGATTATCGGTCAGGTGGACGGCAGGCTCCTTTTGGTGCGTCATTCGGGCTTCATGAGCTCTTATCCGCTAAGCGGGGCAATCATAAACAGGTGAATGAGCAGCTGAATGATTATAGCAAGTTCCATGCCATAAAATAAATCATTATATTTTTCAGCAAATTGAGCAGACCCGCCCGCTGACTGCGCGAAAAATCTTATATCAGCACAGGCTATCTGTCTCCGTAAGGCGACACTAAATACAGCCTGAGAAGCACGCATTAAAAATCAATGAGATAAATGTCACCATACAGCGACAGCGCAACAAGCCTGTTGTCGCCATTTGCCAACAGCGGCGCAAAAAAAACAGGAGGCACGCTGGCCTCCTGTTCATTTCAGGGGGATTAAATTAACCCAGCTGTCTGCGCGCATTGCGGAAAATACGCATCCACGGACTGTCTTCGCCCCACTCGGCCGGATGCCAGGAGTTGCTGACGGTGCGGAACACGCGCTCCGGATGCGGCATCATAATGGTGACGCGGCCGCTTTCATTGGTCACAGCAGTGATGCCGTTAGGTGAACCGTTCGGGTTAGCCGGATAGGTTTCTGTCACCTTGCCGAAGTTATCGACAAAGCGCAGTGCCACCAGCCCTTTCGACTCCAGCGCTGCCAGATGCGTCGCATCACGGACTTCGACAAAGCCTTCACCGTGCGACACCGCGATAGGCATATGCGAACCGGCCATGCCGTCCAGCAGCAGTGACGGACTGGCGGCCACTTCGACCAGGCTGAAGCGTGCTTCAAAGCGCTCAGACTGGTTACGCACGAAGCGCGGCCAGAGATCGCTGCCCGGGATCAGTTCGCGCAGGTTGGACATCATCTGGCAACCGTTGCAGACGCCCAGTGCCAGGGTTTGTGGACGGTGGAAGAAGGTTTCGAACTCGTCACGCACGCGCGGGTTAAACAGAATCGATTTCGCCCAGCCCTCACCGGCACCCAGCACATCGCCATAAGAGAAGCCCCCACAGGCCACCAGTGCCTGGAACGCTTCCAGACCGCGACGTCCGGCCAGCAGATCGCTCATGTGAACGTCAATGGCGGTGAAACCGGCCCTGTCAAAGGCGGCAGCCATCTCGACGTGTGAGTTCACGCCCTGCTCACGCAGCACCGCGACGCGTGGACGTGCGCCAGTTGCGATCATCGGTGCCGCCACATCTTCCTGCGGATTAAAGGTCAGATTCACGTTCAGCCCAGGGTCGCTGTCGTTCTTCTTCGCTTCATGTTCCTGATCGGCACACGCCGGATTGTCGCGCAGGCGCTGCATCTGCCAGGTGGTTTCCGCCCACCAGGTGCGCAGCGTGGTACGGCTTTCGCTGTAAACCGCGCTGTCGCCGGCACGGATCACAAAGCGATCGCCCATCAGTGCGCTGCCCAGCAGATGCGTCGAGGCGGCAAGGCCGTGATCCGCCAGGATCTGCTCAACCGCCGCGCGATCGGCGGCATTGATCTGGATCACCGCGCCCAGTTCTTCGGTAAACAGAGCAGCCAGCGCATCGTTGCCCAGCGAGGCGATATCGACGTCGATACCGCAGTGACCGGCAAACGCCATCTCGGCCAGCGTCACCAGCAGACCGCCGTCAGAGCGGTCGTGGTAGGCCAGCAGTTTCTGCTCAGCCACCAGCGCCTGAATGGCATTGAAGAAGCCCGCCAGCTGTGTGGCATCACGAACGTCGGCAGGTTTATCGCCGAGCTGACGATAGACCTGCGACAGCGCAGTTGCGCCCAGCGTATTCGCGCCGTTGCCCAGGTCAATCAGCAGCAGCAGGTTATCCTGATCGGCCTGCAGCTGTGGCGTGACGGTGCGACGAACATCTTCGACGCGGGCAAACGCGGTAATCACCAGCGACAGCGGTGAGGTCATCTCTCGCTGTTCGGTGCCTTCCTGCCAGCGGGTTTTCATCGACATCGAATCTTTACCGACCGGGATAGTGATCCCCAGCGCCGGGCAAAGCTCTTCGCCGACCGCTTTCACCGCCGCATATAAACCGGCATCTTCGCCCGGGTGACCGGCTGCAGACATCCAGTTGGCCGAGAGTTTCACGCGCTTCAGCGAACCAATCTGTGTTGCTGCCAGGTTGGTCAGTGCTTCACCCACCGCCAGACGACCCGATGCCGCGAAGTCCAGCAACGCAACCGGTGAACGTTCGCCCAGGGCAAAGGCTTCACCGTGATAGCTGTCAAGGCTGGCGGTGGTCACCGCACAGTTGGCTACCGGGATCTGCCACGGGCCGACCATCTGATCGCGCGCTACCATGCCGGTCACGCTGCGGTCACCGATGGTGATCAGGAAGGTTTTCTCCGCTACGGCAGGCAGATGCAGCACGCGATTCACCGCATCGACCAGCGTAATGCCGTCGCGCTGCAGTTCGGTACCCTGTGCCTGTTGTGTCACCACATCACGCGTCATCTTCGGCGTTTTGCCCAGCAGCACGTCAAGCGGCATGTCGATTGGCTTATTATCGAAATGGCTGTCTTCCAGGCTCAGGTGCAGTTCTTCGGTCGCTTCACCAATCACCGCGAACGGAGCGCGTTCGCGCTGGCAGATCGCCTCAAACTGTGCGAGCTGATCGGGCGCTACAGCCATCACATAACGTTCCTGTGATTCGTTACACCAGACTTCTAGTGGGCTCATGCCTGGCTCGTCACTCAGGATATCACGCAGGTTAAACCGGCCACCGCGGCCACCATCGCTGACCAGCTCCGGCATGGCGTTGGAAAGGCCGCCCGCGCCTACGTCGTGAATAAACAGAATCGGGTTCTCATCGCCCAGCTGCCAGCAGCGGTCGATCACTTCCTGGCAACGACGTTCCATTTCCGGGTTATCTCGCTGAACAGAGGCGAAGTCGAGATCGGCATCCGACTGGCCCGAAGCCATGGATGATGCTGCGCCGCCGCCCAGGCCGATGTTCATAGCCGGTCCACCCAGCACCACCAGCTTAGCGCCGACGGTGATTTCGCCTTTCTGCACGTGATCGGCACGGATGTTACCGATGCCGCCCGCCAGCATAATTGGCTTGTGATAGCCGCGCAGCTCGGTGCCGTTGTGGCTGGTGACCTGCTCTTCATAGGTACGGAAATAGCCATTCAGTGCCGGACGACCAAATTCATTGTTAAACGCAGCGCCACCTAGGGGGCCGTCGGTCATGATCTCCAGCGCGCTGACGATGCGGGCTGGTTTGCCGAAGTCCTCTTCCCACGGCTGTTCAAAGCCCGGGATGCGCAGGTTAGAGACCGAGAATCCAACCAGGCCCGCTTTGGGCTTGGAGCCACGTCCGGTTGCGCCTTCATCACGGATCTCACCACCGGAACCGGTCGCGGCACCTGGCCACGGCGAAATAGCCGTTGGATGGTTGTGCGTTTCCACCTTCATCAGGATGTGCGCGGCTTCCTGATGCCAGCGGTATTCGCTCTCGCCGGCGTCAGCAAAGAAGCGGCCGACTTCTGACCCTTCCATCACGGCGGCGTTATCTTTATAAGCCGACAGCACGAAGTCCGGCGTCTGCTCCATGGTGTTTTTGATCATCTTGAACAGCGACTTCGGCTGTTTCTCGCCGTCGATAATCCAGTCGGCGTTGAAGATCTTGTGACGACAGTGCTCAGAGTTCGCCTGCGCAAACATATAGAGTTCAATGTCGTTGGGATTGCGGCCCAGCGCGGTAAATGCCGCCACCAGGTAGTCAATTTCATCGTCTGCCAGCGCCAGACCCAGCGAGATATTTGCCTGAACCAGCGCCTGACGGCCCTCACCCAGCAGATCGACACTCTTCACCGGCTGCGGCGTATGGTGCGCAAACAGCTGCTCAGCCTGCGCCAGATCGCTATAGACCGTCTCCATCATTCTATCGTGCAGCAGTGTACCCAGCGTCTGCCACTGCGCTTCCGTCAGTTGCGGAGCCTGCACATAAAAAGCCAGACCGCGTTCCAGACGACGTACCTGTGGCAGGCCGCAGTTATGAGCAATGTCGGTGGCTTTGGATGACCAGGGCGAAATGGTGCCGGGACGTGGTGTCACCAGCAGCAGACGTCCCTGCGGGGCATGTTCAGCGAGAGAGGGACCATACTTCAGCAGGCGTTGCAGGCGGCTCTGCTCGTCAGCGGTTAAAGGCGTACTGACATCAGCAAAATGGATGTACTCAGCGTAAATATCACTCACTGGCAGATGAGCGTCCTGAAAGCGGGTCAGCAGTTTGTTTACACGAAATGCCGACAGGGCGGGCGAACCACGCAGAATTTCCATTAATAAGTCTCTCGTCAGGGCGCCGGGCGACGCTTGATTGGGCGCAACAGGGAAAACGGGGCGTATTATAGAGAAAGCGACATCGCGACGAAACCGTTTGCGCACAATTTTTGGCAACCCGGATTTGCCTGAATTTTGCACAAAAGCTGCTATAAAAGTTGCTCAGTGTGATTTTGTTGCGCAAAATGCCCCTCGCTCTGGGAGTTCAAAGAAGATAAATACTGCCTTTAAAAGACAGAGGCCTTAGAGCCAGCGAGAGATAACTATTTGAAACGCCTAAAATTTAATTATCTGTTTATCGGTCTGGTTGCCGTGCTGTTAGCGTTAGCGCTGTGGCCATCCATTCCCTGGTATGGGGGTGGGCAGGACAGGATTTCACAGATTAAATCACGGGGAGTCCTGCGGGTCAGTACCATCAACTCCCCATTAACGTACTACACAGTTAACCAGTTACCGGTCGGTATGGATTATGAGCTGGCAAAACGCTTCGCCGATTATCTTGGCGTCAGACTGAAGGTGACGGTTCGTCCTAACCTGAGCGATCTGTTTGATGACCTTGATGAGGATAAAGCCGATTTGCTGGCCGCTGGCCTGAACTACAACAATGAACGCCTGACGCGCTATCAGACCGGGCCAGGTTACTACAACGTTTCACAACAGCTGGTCTATCGCGTGGATAAGCCACGCCCTAAAAACCTCGGTGACTTAAAGGGGCGGCTGACGGTTGCGTCAGGATCGGCCTATCTGTCCACGCTGAAGAGCGCGCGTTCCAATCAGTTCCCCGATCTCGACTGGGCGATCTCCACCGATCAGAGTCCTAAAGCCCTGCTGGAAGCGGTCGCCGACGGCAAGCTCGACTACACCATTGGTGACTCGGTGACCATCGCTCTGCTGCAGCGCATCTATCCGCAGCTGGCGGTGGCGTTCGATGTTACCGATGAAGAGCCGGTGACCTGGTATGTGCGGCACAGCGATGACGACAGCCTGAATGCAGCAATGCTCGACTTCTTTAATGGTATGGGTGAAGAAGGCGCGATGGCACGGCTGGAGGAGAAATATCTCGGTCACGTCGGCACCTTTGACTATGTTGATACCCGCACATTCCTGCGCGCCATCGACAATACGCTGCCCGACATCAAGCCGCTGTTTGAGAAGTACGCCACCAGCATTGACTGGCGGCTGCTGGCGGCGATCTCCTATCAGGAGTCGCACTGGAACCCGCAGGCTACCTCGCCGACCGGCGTGCGCGGCATGATGATGCTGACGCGTAACACTGCTGATAGCCTGGATGTGGGCGATCGAACCGATCCCGAACAGAGCATTCGCGGTGGCAGTCAGTATCTGCAGGATATGATGGCAAAGGTGCCGCAGACCATCCCGGAAGATGAGCGCATCTGGTTTGCGCTGGCGGCTTATAACATGGGTTATGCCCATATGCTTGACGTCCGCAAGCTGACGGCACGCCAGGGCGGTAATCCGGACAGCTGGGCGGATGTGAAGCTACGTCTGCCCATGTTAAGCCAGAAGCGCTACTACACTCAGACAGCTTATGGCTATGCCCGTGGGCATGAGGCCTATAACTACGTGGAGAATATCCGCAAGTATCAGATAAGCCTGGTGGGTTATCTGCAGGAGCAGGAGAAGCGTCTGGCGCGGCAGGCTGAAGCCCAGGCCGAGCTGGCGAAGGGCTATCCGGCGGTCGAACCGAAGATCGCCATGAACTAACCCTGGCGTTGCGCCTGACGCAGCGCTTTTTGCTGCTCGCGACGCATACGGAAGAAGTCGCTCAGCATGGCGGCACACTCTTCAGCCAGTACGCCGCTGTGCAGTTCAACCTGATGATTCATGCCAGGGTGGCCCAGCACATCCAGCAGCGACCCCGCCGCCCCACTCTTAATATCGTGCGCACCATAAACCAGTCGGCTAATGCGGCTGTGAACCATGGCACCGGCACACATCACACACGGCTCCAGCGTGACGTAAAGCGTAGTATCCAGCAGGCGGTAATTTTCCAGTATTTTACCGCCCTGCCGCAGCGCCATGATCTCTGCATGCGCGGTCGGATCGTGCTGGCCGATGGGCCGGTTCCAGCCTTCACCAATCACCCGGTCGTTCTGAACCAGCACAGCCCCCACCGGCACTTCACCCTGCTCCCAGGCGCGGCGCGCCAGGCTTAGCGCGTGGCGCATCCAGTATTCATCTTGTTGTTTCACGCTGACCACTCCGGGCGACTGAAAAGCGGCGCATTATAGCGATCTCTGCGAGCGTGTCGAAACTTATTCCAGCTGTTGCAGTTCACCCGCCGGCGTCACACGCCAGCGATGCTGACAGAAGAACAGCAGCGGGTTGTCCTGTTTGCTGTCGCTATAGCCACTGTAGAGCTGTAACGGCGTGCCGATTTTCTCTTCAAGCTGAGCCACTTTTTCATGGCCGAGGCAGCGCATCGCCAGCACACGTCCGCCCCAGCCGCGCTGCATCTGACTGGCAATCAGCTTAACGCGTGGCAGAAATGCGGAGTCGTAATAGACCTGCTCTACCAGCGACTGTGGCGATCCGGTGATCAGCCAGACGTCAGCGTCATCACTGCCGAGGTAATCCGTCAGGCGCTGCTGCACCATCGGAAAGGCTTTTACGCGCAGGCGAAACCACCGGGCAAACTCGGCTTCAAGGCGCAGCAATGTCTGCTCGGAGCGGCCAAATGTAATTGACCAGAGCAGCAGGCTCATGGGCCAGCGTGCCGCGCGGCCTTTAAACAGCAGACCGATGCCCACCACCGGCAGTAAGGGCACCACCAGCAGCAGGTTAAGCGGGCGGCGACGCAGCAGATAGCGCATAAAGGTGCCGAACATGTCCTGCTGATGCAAAGTGCCATCGAGGTCGAAAAATACGATGCGACGTTGTGTTCCCCTGGTCAAACAACTCTCCTTAACGGCTGATTCCGGGATGATAAAGAGTAGTGTAGCCATCATCAGGCGGTACGGCGATGACGGTCATTTTTAATTCCGATGACTACAATGCCCGATGAATAGTTTATTCTTCACTGATTATCCCTGAATTACGAGGATTGGGCATGAGTTCATTGCTGCGCATTCGCCAGCTTTATCCACGTCTGGCATTGAACGAGCGTCGGCTGGCGGATTTTTTACTGTCGCAACCCGATCGGGCACGTCACCTGAGTTCGCAAAAGCTGGCGGAAGAGTCGGGCGTCAGCCAGTCGAGCGTGGTGAAGTTTGCTCAGAAACTGGGATATAAAGGTTTTCCGGCGCTTAAGCTGGCTCTGAGTGAGTCACTGGCGGACAAGGATGCCATTACCGTGCATAACCATATTCTCAGCGACGATCCGCTTAAAATGGTGGGGGAAAAGCTGCTGACCGAAAAGCTTTCGGCGATCCGCGCCACGCTGGATATTAATAGCGAAGAGAAGCTCAACGATGTGTTACAGCTGCTGAAAAATGCCCGGCGCATTTTACTGGTCGGCATCGGCGCATCGGGCCTGGTGGCAAAGGACTTCTCCTGGAAGCTGATGAAGATTGGTATTAATGCGGTGGCGGAACAGGACATGCACGCCCTGCTGGCCAGCGTGCAGGCGATGGGGCCAGGCGATGTGCTGCTCGCTATCTCCTATACCGGGGAACGGCGCGAGATTAATCTGGCGGCGCAGGAAGCGGTTCAGGTTGGGGCCGATGTGGTGGCGTTTACCGGCTTTACACCGAATACCCTGCAGCAGAGCGCCAGCTACTGTCTTTACACGGTGGCGGAAGAGCAGAGCACCCGCAGCGCAGCGATCTCTTCGACCACGGCGCAACTGGCCCTGACCGATCTGCTGTTTATGGCGCTGGTGCAAAACGATCCGGAACGCGCCTCCAGTCATATTCGTCACAGCGAAGCGCTGGTGAAAAAGCTGGTCTGATCAGTAGCAGCGCGTATAATACCCGCGTTTTTTCTGTTGTTACCAGGTGGGATAAATGGCGCTGTTGATTACGTCCAGATGCATTAACTGTGATATGTGCGAACCGGAGTGCCCGAACCAGGCGATTTCACTGGGCGATGCGAGCTATGAGATTGATGTCAGCCGCTGCACGGAATGCGTCGGGCATTATGAAGCGCCAACCTGTCAGCGGGTCTGCCCCATCGACAACACCATTATCACTGACCCACAGCACACCGAATCGCGCGATGCGCTGTGGGATAAATTCGTGCTTTTGCACGGCTAGCTTTCAATGATTACCGTGGCGCAGGCGTAGTGACGCTCGTCGGCCAGCGTCACGTGAACGTGGTTAACGCCCAGCTTCTCTGCCACGTCAGCGGCCTGCTGAAAGAAGCGTAACCCCGGTTTACCCAGCGCATCGTTGTAAACTTCGAACTGATTAAACGCCAGACCACCGCGAATGCCGGTGCCGAAGGCTTTGGCTGCCGCTTCTTTAACCGCAAAGCGTTTGGCGAGAAAGCGCACCGGCTGTTTGTGCGCCTGATACTGCTGCCATTCGGCTTCACTTAGTACCCGACGCGCCAGCCGATCGCCGGAGCGCGCTATCACGTCGGCGATGCGTTCAATCTCAACGATGTCGCTGCCCAGTCCCAGAATAGCCATCAGCGGCGGGCTTCACGCAGCAGTTGCTTCATCTCTTTGACCGCATCCGGCAGGCCACTCATCACCGCACGGCCGATAATCGCATGGCCGATATTCAGCTCATGCATTTCCGGCAGCGCCGCAATCGGCAGCACGTTGTGGTAGGTCAGACCGTGACCGGCATTCACCTTCAGCCCCAGGCTGGCGGCAAAGGTCGCGGCATGGCGAATGCGTGCCAGCTCTGCGTCACGCGCTCGTCCTTCGGGAGCCTCGGCATAAGCGCCGGTATGAATTTCGATGTAAGGTGCACCCGTGGCAACGGCCGCTTCGATCTGGCGGTGGTCGGCATCAATAAACAGTGAAACCAGAATGCCCGCGTCACGCAGCAGTCGGACGGCCGCGTTCATCTTCTCCTGCTGCCCTGCCACGTCCAGACCGCCTTCCGTGGTCACTTCCTGACGCTTTTCCGGCACCAGACAGCAGAAGTGGGGCTGGATATCACAGGCGATGCCAATCATCTCATCGGTGACCGCCATCTCCAGATTCATGCGCGTCTGGATGGTGTCACGCAGAATACGCACGTCGCGGTCGGTAATGTGACGGCGATCTTCGCGCAGGTGAACCGTAATGCCATCTGCGCCTGCCTGCTCGGCGATGAACGCCGCCTGCACCGGATCGGGATAGTTTGTCCCACGGGCGTTACGCACCGTAGCAATGTGATCGATATTGACGCCTAACAGCAACTCAGCCATAACCATCCTCACTTCTTTTCCATCGTGATGTTGAGTGTACCGCGCAACGATAAACCGTCGGTATACCCTGCGCTATTCATCTGCCTGTTCGGGCTTTTTCTTTGGGATAAACTGGCGGAACAGCTCCTGACTTTTCAGCGGTTTGCTACCCAGGTAGGGCTTAAGGGCAATACGGGTAAACCGCTTCGCAGCGCGCAGCGTGTCGGCATCGGGAAACTCACGCTCGCACAGGGCGTGCAACTCACGGCCGGTAAAGCTGCGCTGATTGACCACCAGACTGGCGATAAAACCACGCTCTTCACGGTAGCTGTACGTCATGTCGTCGCTGACCGGCTCGCCGCTGCCGGCGCAATGCAGGAAGTCGACGCCGTAGCCCAGGTGACCGAGCAGCGCCAGTTCAAAACGGCGCAGTGCCGGTTCGGGCTTGCCGTGCGTTGAGGCTAATGCCTGAAGGCAGTTTAGATAGTCGAAGAAGAGTTCCTGGAAGGGCGATTCCGGCTGCAATACGCGAGAGACCAGTTCATTGACGTAGAGACCGCAGTAGAGCGTAATGCCGCTGAGCGGTAAAGCCAGCGACACCGCTTCGGCGTTGCGCAGGGTTTTGACGTCCCCGCGCCCGCTCCAGCGAACCAGCAGCGGAGTAAAAGGCTGTAACGCACCTTTCAGCTGGGAGCGCCGCGAGCGTGCGCCCTTGGCCAGCACCCTTACCCGCCCTTCGTTTTCACTGAACAGGTCGAGCAACAGGCTGGTTTCGCTGAAGGGACGACTATGCAGCACAAAGGCGCGTTGCCAGCCTTCCATTGAATCAGAGATCGTCTGTATAACCCAGGCTGCGCAGCGCTCGTTCGTCATCTGCCCAGCCGGATTTCACTTTTACCCACAGTTCGAGATGCACTTTCGCTTCGAACATCTCTTCCATGTCCCTGCGTGCTTCTGTTCCGATGACTTTGATTTTGGCACCTTTATTGCCAATCACCATCTTCTTCTGCCCTTCACGCTCGACCAGAATCAGACCATGGATGTCATAACCGCCGCGTTCGTTAGTCACGAAGCGCTCAATCTCCACGGTGACGGAGTAAGGCAGTTCAGCGCCCAGGAAGCGCATCAGTTTTTCACGGATCATCTCTGACGCCATAAAGCGCTGAGAGCGATCGGTGATGTAATCTTCCGGGAAGTGATGATCGGCCTGCGGCAGATACTTACGGGTAATGGCCGCAATGGTATCGACGTTTTTGCCGCTCTCAGCAGAGATTGGCACGATATCAAGAAAGTTCATCTGCTGGCTGAGGAACTGCAGATGCGGCAGCAGAATAGTTTTATCCTGGATGTTGTCGACTTTATTCACAGCCAGCACAACCGGCACTTTATTGTCGCGCAGTTTGTTTAATACCATCTCATCATCTGGCGTCCAGCGGGTACCTTCAACGACGAAGATCACCAGCTCTACATCGCCAATGGAACTGCTGGCTGCACGGTTCATCAGACGGTTAATGGCGCGCTTCTCTTCCATGTGCAGACCGGGAGTATCGACGTAGATCGCCTGATAGTTGCCCTCAGTATGAATGCCCATGATGCGGTGGCGCGTGGTTTGCGGCTTACGCGAGGTGATCGACACCTTCTGCCCCAGTAACTGGTTCAGTAAGGTGGATTTACCGACGTTTGGTCGGCCAACAATCGCGACAAAGCCGCAATAAGTAACGTTTTCGCTCATTCGAGTCCTGAATTGTTCAGCGCCTGATACGGCGCCGAAGAGTGCTATTTGAGTCATGTGTCATTCAGCGTCTTCTGACGCCGGGATAGCGCTGTCAGAGGGTGATTGATTCAGCGTCCGGCACTGTCACCCCGACAAACCTATTCGAGACCTAATTTTATCAGTGCCTGTTCAGCCGCTGCCTGCTCGGCTTTACGACGGCTGGAGCCAACGCCGACGACCGGCTCGGCCATGCCACTCACCTGACAGTGAATGGTGAATTCCTGATCGTGGGCTTCGCCACGCACCTGCACCACCAGATAACTTGGCAGCGGCAGATGACGTCCCTGCAGATACTCCTGCAGGCGCGTTTTGGGATCTTTTTGTTTGTCGCCAGGACTGATTTCATCCAGGCGCGTCTGATACCAGTCGAGTATCAGCTGCTCTACCCGCTCGATGCTGCTGTCGAGGAAGATACCGCCAATCAGCGCTTCCACCGTATCCGCCAGGATCGATTCGCGACGGAAACCGCCGCTTTTCAGCTCCCCCGGCCCTAAGCGCAGACACTCGCCAAGATCAAATTCGCGAGCCATTTCAGCCAGCGTATTGCCACGCACCAGCGTGGCACGCATGCGGCTCATGTCACCTTCATCAACACGCGGGAAGCGGTGATAAAGGGCATTCGCAATCACATAGCTAAGAATAGAATCGCCCAGAAATTCCAGGCGCTCGTTGTGCTTACTGCTGGCGCTGCGGTGCGTCAGGGCCTGCTGTAACAGTTCCGAATGAGTAAAAGTGTAGCCCAGTTTGCGCTGAAGCTTGTTAATCAGGATGGGGTTCATGCGATTCCAGTTCTTTGTTGCGTCTGTGACTCTGCATACCAAACGGGGCTGGCAGTCCAGCACGTTCCGTTTGGTGTGCAGTGGCCTCCCTGAGGAGGCCACCCGATTTGCCTGTTAATCAGACAAAATTATTAGTGGATACCGCCGATGCGACTGAATCGCACGCCGGTTGGCCACTGACCTTCTTGTTTCTCAAAGCTCATCCAGATAGCGACCGCTTTGCCGACCAGATTACGCTCCGGGACAAAGCCCCAGTAGCGGCTGTCGGCGCTATTATCACGGTTGTCGCCCATCATGAAGTATTGCCCTTTCGGCACGACCCAGCTCGCCTGCGGCTGACCCGGCTGCTGATAATACATGCCCGCCTGACTCTGCGCTTCGTTAACCAGCAGAATGTCATGCGTCACGTTACCGATTGTCTCTTTGCGTGTTCCCAGGCGCAGACCACCGCGCAGGGTATCGCCCTGTGGCACCTGATAAAAACCGTTGCCGGTTTCGTTGCCATCAAAGCCGCTAAAGGTCTGGATAAAGTTGCTTGGCTCAACGTCGGTGTAAGTCACTGCTAACGCTGTGTCGCAGGCTTTATCATCACCACAGGTCGGTTTCACCGTCAGCGTTTTGCTGTAAGGATCATAGATGACTTTATCGCCTGGCAGGCCAATAACGCGCTTAATGTAGTCCAGGCTCGGATCTTTCGGGTATTTAAATACCGCAATGTCGCCGCGCTTCGGCTGACCGGTTGGGATCAGCGTCGTCTGGGTAATCGGATCTTTAATGCCGTAAGCAAATTTCTCCACCAGGATAAAATCGCCAATCAGCAGTGTTGGCATCATCGAGCCAGAGGGAATCTGGAACGGTTCGTAAATAAACGAACGCACGATGAAAACCACGGCCAGCACCGGGAACACGGATGCGGTGGTCTCAACCCAGCCTGGCTGTGAAGAGACTTTCGCCAGCGTTTTGCTGTCAAGTGCGTTACCGGTCTGAGCCTGTGCCGCCGCCTGTTTCGCGCGACGCTCGGGTGCCCATTTGAAACGATCAATTACCCACACGATGCCAGTAATCAGCGTCGCTATCGCCAGAATCAGGGCGAACATATTAGCCATTGGAAATCCTTATTTGCTGTCCTTACCGACATGCAGAATGGCGAGGAACGCTTCCTGTGGCAGCTCAACGTTACCAACCTGCTTCATACGTTTCTTACCATCTTTCTGTTTCTGCAACAGTTTTTTCTTACGACTGACGTCACCGCCATAACACTTGGCGAGAACGTTTTTACGCAGCTGTTTAACCGTTGAACGCGCGATAATGTGGTTGCCAATGGCAGCCTGAATCGCAATATCAAACTGCTGGCGCGGGATGAGATCTTTCATTTTCTCAACCAGATCGCGTCCGCGATAAGGCGCGTTGTCGCGGTGGGTAATCAGCGCCAGCGCATCCACACGTTCAGAGTTAATCAGTACATCGACGCGCACCATGTCTGAAGGCTGGAAACGTTTGAAGTTGTAATCCAGCGAGGCATAACCGCGCGAGGTGGATTTCAGACGGTCAAAGAAGTCGAGGACCACTTCTGCCATCGGAATTTCATACGTCAGTGCAACCTGATTGCCGTGGTAAACCATGTTGGTCTGCACGCCACGTTTCTCAATACAGAGCGTGATGACGTTGCCCAGATACTCCTGCGGCAGCAGCATGTGACATTCCGCTATCGGCTCACGCAGTTCTTCGATGTTATTCAGTGGCGGCAGCTTGGATGGGCTGTCGACATGAACAATTTCGCCGCCGGTGGTCACGACTTCATACACTACCGTCGGTGCAGTGGTAATCAGATCGAGATCGTATTCGCGCTCCAGACGCTCCTGGATGATCTCCATGTGCAGCAGACCGAGGAAGCCACAGCGGAAACCAAAGCCCAGCGCCGTTGAGCTTTCTGGCTCATAGAACAGTGAGGCATCGTTCAGGCTCAGCTTGCCGAGCGCATCACGGAACGCTTCATAGTCGTCAGAGCTGATCGGGAACAGACCGGCATACACCTGCGGCTTCACTTTTTTAAAGCCTGGCAGCGCTTTGTCTGCCGGGTTGCGTGCGGTGGTCAGGGTATCGCCCACCGGTGCGCCGAGGATATCTTTAATGGCGCAGACCAGCCAGCCGACTTCACCGCAGTTCAGTTCATTACGGTCGACACGTTTTGGGGTAAAGATACCCAGGCGGTCAGCGTTATAAACCTGGCCTGTGCTGAGAACTTTAATCTTGTCACCTTTACGCATGGTGCCGTTTTTCACACGCACCAGCGAGACAACGCCCAGATAGTTATCAAACCAGGAATCGATAATCAGCGCCTGCAGCGGACCTTCCGGATCGCCTTCCGGCGGCGGAATATCGCGCACTAAGCGTTCCAGCACGTCCGGAACGCCGACGCCGGTTTTAGCGGAGCAGCGCACCGCATCAGCCGCATCAATGCCGACAATATCTTCAATCTCCTGCGCAGCGCGATCGGGATCGGCGGCCGGCAGGTCAATTTTGTTCAGAACCGGCACTACTTCCAGATCCATCTCCATCGCGGTGTAGCAGTTCGCCAGTGTCTGCGCTTCAACACCCTGACCCGCATCCACCACCAGCAATGCACCTTCGCAGGCAGCCAGTGAGCGGGAAACTTCATAAGAGAAGTCTACGTGGCCCGGAGTATCGATGAAATTGAGCTGGTAAGTTTCGCCGTCTTTCGCGTGGTAATCGAGTGTGACGCTCTGTGCTTTGATAGTAATGCCACGCTCACGCTCCAGATCCATAGAGTCAAGAACCTGCGCAGCCATTTCACGGTCAGAGAGGCCACCGCAGATCTGAATAAGGCGGTCAGAGAGCGTAGATTTACCATGGTCGATATGAGCGATGATGGAGAAATTTCTTATGTGCTTCATTTATAGGGATATCTTCGCTTAAAATTCAGTTGAAAATCTGAGCACAGACACATTCAGGAAGATCGCTCTTTACCCACAATCCTGTCAGCCTCATTAATGACGACGCATATTACACTGTTAACGCCGCGCATAAAAGAATGGAACGTGGTGGAAGCGAAACAGGTATCTGCGCAAGGCAGAACAGACGAAGGCCGCGGGATGCGCGGCCTGGACGTACATTACGCTTCGCTTTCAACACGCAGCGCATCGGGAGGTAGAGCGATGTTCAGAATGACCGGCTGGAAGGCTTCGCGATCGCCAAATTTCATCGAAACGCCTTTCGCGACAATAAAACCGCCGATGCCGCCCAGCAGTGCGCCACAGGCAGCCGCCAGATCGCTGCTGAACAGCGACTGAAACAGGCCAGCAACCACGAACAGGCCAAACAGCGGCGTCATGTAGACCAGCAGCGCCGAACCCAGCAGGCTGCTCTCTTTGATGCCTAGCTCAATGCGCTGTCCTGGCTGCAGTGGCTTGCTGCTGGCAATCTGCATCACGTGAGCATTCTTCGGACCGAGTTTATTCAGCATATGGCTGCCACAGCCTTTACGTGCCTGACAGCTGTTGCAGGACGTTTTTGCTTCGGTGTGCAGTGTGGCAATGCCATCCTGCCATGCCACTACGGTGGCCCATTCTCTCATCATTTTTGTGACCCCAGATCGATGCTGTCCGCAATACGTTTTGCGGTTGAGGGCGGTAATTCACCGATCACCGCAATTTCGTTATTATTGCGCACAACGGTCTGGACCGTACGACGCCCAGTGCGCAATGTCTGCGTTGTACTGGTTTTATCGGCTGGCGTCACGTTGATCGCGAAACTAAACAGACCATCGCTGTAGAGCTTCGACTCAATATTTTTGTTTAGCCCCGGCAGCGTGCGACGATTCTGCGACACCAGCGACATGCCTGCGGGTATCCAGCCTGGCTGCCAGGCGACGGTAACCGCGTCCCCTTTCGGCACGGACAGCGACGGTGGAAGATTCGCTTTCTCCAGCCCCTGCATCAGATTGCGCACCCCTTCATCCACCGCAAAGCTGATGACGCGGAACTGCTCCAGCGTTTCACCGTCACGATCGAGCAGGTCGATACGTAGCGGCAGCTTGGTATCGACATCCAGCCAGACCACATAGCTGTAACGGGTGCCATCGCGTGACACGATGCGCAGCACATCACACATCTGATCGGCAATGCGCGAGCGACCCACGGTAATAAAATCGTAGGCAGTGGCGAGTTTGGTGAAATCAGCAAAAATCACCGACGGCAAAGCGTCAATAATGTGATTGCCAGGAAGCGAGAAAGGATCAAGGCCGGGTTCGAAGTAGCTGATATCGTTGCCACGCTGGATCACTTCCCGACGTGGCCCGTCCATCTGCAACAGCTGCGCGAATATCCGGTTATCGATCACAGCATGACGATAACGCAGTGATTCAATGCCGATGCGCGAGACGTTGATATAAGCAAATTCGTAATTGAGGTTCTGACTTGCCTGCTCCATCTGCTGCAATAGCGCCCCGGACGCAGTAGGTTGCGCCGGGGCGGCAGATGACCAAAACAGGCTGCCTGTCAGCAGGCTAACAGCATACCAAAACGGCTTCATTACTGCTGCTGCTGTCCTAATGACTGGTTTCCGGGAACATCAACCTGCGCCTGTTTTGGCGCATTGGTTTCAAACTGAAGCTGATCAGCATGCAGACGACGTTGCAGTTCATAGTCCTGCAGCATGGCGTTCACGCGACGACGCTGATCCTGAACCTGCTGATTTGAGCTGTTGGTGTCAAAGGCATCGGACGGCACACCCAGGCTCACCGGTGAGGCTTTACCCATCATCGGCAGCGTATTGAACACCGGAGAGTCAGACGTCTGCGTGGCGCTACCCTGCGGCTGGTTGTAGTGCTGAACACCCACGATCACGGCCAGTGATACACAGGCAGCTACGCCCACCTGAGTCAGTTGCGCAGCCCACGGACGCGCTTTTTTCCAGAACGGCATTTTTTCCCAGCGGGAAGGTTCTGGCTGAGCTTCAGGGATCAGCGTGGTAACCGTACGCAACGGTTCTTTTTCGATAGCAGCAGCGACACGCGCAGAGATATCAAAATGCAGGACATCGCCCACATCACCGCGCATGGTATCGCGAATAAGGTGATAGCCCGCCCAGCTTTTCTGTAGTTCTGCGTCCTTAGACAAGGCGGAAAACAGCTCGTTATCTAAGGTCTCACCATCCATTAAAGCGGAAAGTTTTTCTTTCTGCATGCCTATGTACCCTTCCAGTAGCCGTTATCACTAACGTTGGATAAGCGGTTGAACTTTGTTATCAATGGCCTCTCGCGCACGAAAGATACGTGATCGAACAGTGCCTACCGGGCAATCCATAATGACGGCAATTTCTTCATAACTCAGACCGTCCAGTTCCCTGAGGGTGATTGCCATACGCAAGTCCTCGGGTAGCGCCTCGATGGTACGAAAGACAATTTGTTTCAATTCATCAGACAACATTAAGTTCTCAGGGTTCGAAATTTCTTTTAATGCACCCGCACTTTCGAAATTTTCTGCGTCAATGGCATCCACATCACTGGATGGCGGACGACGCCCCTGAGCAACCAGGTAATTTTTCGCTGTGTTTACCGCAATGCGGTACAGCCAGGTATAAAACGCGCTATCGCCCCGGAAAGAGTCCAGTGCGCGATACGCTTTAATAAACGATTCCTGTACTACATCAGGCACGTCGCCCGAGGGAACATAGCGTGAAACCAAACTCGCCACTTTATGCTGGTAACGAATCACCAGTAAGTTGAACGCTTTTTGATCTCCCTTCTGTACCCGCTCGACAAGGACCTGATCCGTTAACTGCTCGCTCATCCGAGGTAATGTCTCCCCAAATTTTTCATATGCATAAAAGTAACTGCCAGCACATCTCATGTTTCTGAGCAAGCATGCGCTTAGAGTTGTGATGTGGTGCGAAGTTCACTTCCCGCCGTGATATTTACCGCTCCGATGGCGATAACACAGGTTGTTCGTTTTCGTTCAGTGTCAGGAGCGTAAATCGCAGGCAGAGTAACCTATGACAACAGCTTTTTCATCATTAAATCCTTCAGGGTTGATAAGTTTGCTATAAAAAACCACGGCTAAAGTGGCACGTTTTTAACTTACTGATTATAGGTGACTTTAGGCAATCATCAGATCAACGCGTACATGTGATGTTTAAAATACTTCACAGACCCCCCTGTTAAGCTTATGCTCAGGTCTGGTCTTGTTTAGTAAATTAAACATTATGATGAATGCGAACCCGGATTGTCAGTGTGATGTGTTGATTGTGGGCAGCGGTGCAGCTGGACTGTCGCTGGCGTTACGGCTGGCAAAACAGTATCAGGTGATCGTTCTCAGTAAAGCGCAGGTCAATGAAGGGTCAACCCTTTATGCGCAGGGCGGTATTGCTGCGGTATTTGATGAGACGGACAGCATCGAATCACATATCGAAGATACCCTGATTGCCGGCGCGGGCTTATGTGACCGTGAAGCCGTGTCGTTTATTGCCAGTAATGCCCGGCATTGCGTGCAGTGGCTGATCGACAACGGCGTTGCGTTTGATCTCGATCCACAGGCGGCGGGTGACATGCGCTATCACCTGACTCGCGAAGGCGGCCACAGTCATCGTCGTATTCTGCACAGTGCTGACGCCACCGGCCACGCGGTAGAAACCACGCTGGTGAGCCAGGCATTAAGCCACCCTAACATCCGGATTCTGGAGCGCACTAACGCGGTCGATCTGATTCTTTCAGATAAAATCGGCCTGCCTGGCGCTCGCCGGGTGGTAGGTGCGTGGATCTGGAATCGCAATCGCGAGCAGGTCGAAACCTGTCGGGCGCGGGCCGTCGTCGTTGCAACCGGTGGGGCCGCCAAAGTCTATCAATATACCACTAACCCTGACATCGCCTCCGGCGATGGCATCGCGATGGCGTGGCGAGCGGGTTGCCGGGTGGCCAATCTGGAATTTAACCAGTTCCATCCGACCTGCCTGTTTCATCCTCAGGCGCAGAATTTCCTGTTAACCGAAGCGTTACGCGGAGAAGGTGCCTGGCTGTTACGTCCTGATGGCAGCCGTTTCATGCCCGATTTCGATGAGCGCGCCGAACTGGCCCCGCGTGATATTGTTGCCCGCGCTATCGACCACGAGATGAAACGCCTGGGTGTCGACTGTATGTACCTGGATATCAGCCACCAGCCTGAAGAGTTTGTGCGTGCACACTTCCCGATGATTTATGAGAAGTTGCTGACCTTTGGCTTTGACCTGACCAAAGAGCCGATTCCGATTGTACCCGCTGCGCATTACACCTGCGGTGGCGTCGTCGTCGATCAGCACGGTCAGACCGACGTTAGTGGCCTGTATGCCATTGGTGAAGTGAGTTATACCGGCCTGCATGGCGCTAACCGCATGGCCTCCAATTCGCTGCTGGAGTGTCTGGTGTATGGCTGGTCCGCGTCAGAGGAGCTGATGCGTACCCTGCCCGGCATTGAAGCCGTCACAGCCCTTCCCGCATGGGATGAGAGTCAGGTTGATGACGCCGATGAACGCGTAGTGATCCAGCATAACTGGCACGAGTTGCGTCTGTTCATGTGGGATTATATGGGAATCGTCCGCACCACCCGGCGGCTGGAACGGGCGTTGCGTCGTATCAACCTGCTTCAGCAGGAAATTGATGAATATTACCGCCATTTCCGCCTCTCCAATAATCTGCTGGAGCTGCGGAATCTGGTGCAGGTCGCTGACCTGATGGTGCGCTGCGCGCTGGAGCGAAAAGAGAGTCGCGGCCTGCACTATATCCGCGACTGTCCGGACTTACTGCCAGAAGCGCTGCCAACTATTCTGACCCCGCCGGGTTACATGAAGAGGTAAAAGCTCTGCGTCAGGCTACACCACTCATCGGAATAGCGGGTGTCCGGTGCGCGGATTGCGAGACGCTCCAGCAGCGTTTCCCCAGCCTGCGGCGACAGACCCAGTACGACGCGGTGTGGCGGACGATGAGCATATTCCGCCACGTCCAGCCGGAAACGCAGATGCCAGCCATCGGCCTGCGCCAGGGTGATAAATGTCTGCCCAATATCGACGGGCAGCACCACGCAGAACATCCCCTCTTCTTCAATTAATAAGGCTGCACTGCGTAGCAGCGTCTGATGATCGAGCGAGGCCGTCGCGCGTGCGTTGTCCCGTGCCACGGTAGAACAGGCTACGCCCGGCGCGAAATAAGGGGGATTGCTGACAATCAGCGAGTAACGTTTATCGCACTGCTCAGCCCAACTGGCGATATCCTGCTGATGAACCTGAATACGTTCAGGCCACGGTGATCGCTGCACATTCTCCTGCGCCTGCTGTGCGGCTTCAGGTTCTGACTCCACCGCATCGATTTGAACCTGTGACGGCGTACGCTGCGCCAGCATCAGCGCGATTAACCCGCTGCCGCTGCCAATATCCAGAATGCGTCTGACTCCGGCGACCGGCGCCCAGGCACCAAGCAGAATGGCATCGGTGCCCACTTTCATCGCACAGCGATCGTGGGCAACAAAAAATTGTTTAAAGGTAAATCCGTTCTTGTTTAACTGAGGCCGTTCACGCGGCTTATCCTGCATCATTCGTCACTACCATCGTTTTTTTCCTGCCGCACGGCAGCGCATGAGTGTAACGTGACGACCGTGGGAATTCACGCAGCAGACAACCCCAGGCGCAGCGGAAACGGATTAACAGATGAAGATTCAGTCTGATCTGTCTATAATCAGCGCCCCAAACTGAGGTAGACCATGACAGTAACCACATTTTCCGAACTCGAACTCGACGAAAGCCTGCTACAAGCGTTGCAGGAAAAAGGCTTTACGCGCCCAACAGTGATCCAGGCCGCTGCAATTCCGCCCGCGCTGGAGGGCCGTGACGTTCTGGGTTCGGCACCTACAGGAACCGGGAAAACCGCCGCGTATCTGTTACCGGCGCTGCAGCACCTGCTTGATTTTCCTCGCAAGAAATCCGGACCGCCGCGCATCCTGATTGTGACCCCGACCCGAGAACTGGCGATGCAGGTTGCCGATCATGCGCGTGAGCTGGCGAAACATACGCATCTGGACATCGCCACGATTACCGGCGGCGTGGCTTATATGAACCATGCCGAAGTCTTCAGCGAAAATCAGGACATTGTGGTCGCGACCACCGGCCGTCTGCTGCAGTACATCAAAGAAGAGAACTTTGACTGCCGCGCCGTAGAAACCCTGGTACTGGATGAAGCGGACCGCATGCTTGATATGGGCTTTGCTCAGGATATCGAAACCATCGCGGCTGAAACGCGCTGGCGCAAGCAAACCATGCTGTTCTCCGCCACGCTGGAAGGCGACAATATCCGTGACTTCGCCGAGCGCCTGCTGAACGAACCGGTTGAACTGGAAGCGGATCCAAGTCGTCGCGAGCGCAAAAAGATCCAGCAGTGGTACTACCGCGCTGATGATCTGCAGCATAAAACCAAATTACTGATTCATCTGCTGAAGCAGCCGGATGTGACGCGCAGCATTGTGTTCGTGCGTAAGCGTGAACGTCTGCATGAACTGGTGAGCTGGCTGCACGAAGCGGGGATTCGCAGCAGCTATCTTGAAGGCGAAATGGTGCAGGCTAAGCGTAACGAAGCGATTAAGCGTCTGAGTGAAGGACTTGTTAACGTGCTGGTTGCGACCGATATCGCCGCGCGTGGTATTGATGTTGAAGATGTCAGCCACGTCTTCAACTATGACATGCCGCGTACAGCCGATACCTATTTGCACCGCATCGGTCGTACCGGCCGTGCGGGCCGTAAAGGCATCGCCATTTCACTGGTTGAAGCGCACGACTTCGTTCTGCTGGGCAAAATCACACGCTATGTGAACGAGCCGATCAAAGCGCGCGTGATTGATGAGCTGCGCCCTGAAACGCGTGCGCCAGCGGCTAAAACCACGGGTAAACCGTCGAAAAAAGTGCTGGCAAAACGTGCAGAGAAGAAAGCCAGTGAAACGGAAAAACCGCGCGTGAAAAAACGCCATCGTGATGCCAAAAATGTCGGCAAACGCCGCAAGGCAAGCGGCACGACGCCCGCTAATGAGAATGCGGAATAAAACATCACACCCATAAAAAAATCGCCTCTCAGGGGGCGATTTTTTTTATCTGATAATCAGTTACGGCCTTTTCAGAATGTTTCTTCTTCCAGCGCGCTTTCTTCACGACACAGGCATCAGCATGCCCTGCAGTTAACTGCTTATCTCTTTAATAATACTGATGAAAATTGCTGTGTGCGCTTTGCGCTAATTTTCAGCACCCGATCATTCAGGCGGCTTACAGACTTTCGGTAAAGGTACGGGTGATCACGTCGCGTTGTTGTTCTGGCGTCAGTGAGTTAAAACGCACGGCATAGCCTGAAACACGAATGGTCAGCTGCGGGTAGTTTTCAGGATGTTTTACCGCATCTTCCAGTGTTTCGCGACGCAGAACGTTGACGTTAAGATGCTGTCCGCCTTCAACGCGCACCTGCGGTTTGATTTCAACCGGCACTTCACGGTAAGCGAATTCGCCCAGTTCGCTGATGGCGACAACCTGATCTTCTTCATAGCCCGCTTTTGCACACAGACAACGCGCTTCAGCTTTCTCTTCGTCCAGCAGCCAGAAAGAGTTCAGTAGTTGTGAATTATTTGATTGAGTGATCTGGATACCAGTGATCATGATTACGTCTCCCGGATAATACGTGAATAAATCAAATTTGAGGCTCCGGTATACCATCGTTCATTCGCAACAGCCTTGACCTGTATCAATAGTAATCAGCCATTCAGCGTGCTTTTTAGCTAACCCATTGATCTCAACATGCCTTCCAGCTAAAAATAATTTGTATTTTTCAAATTATTTTTGCCTTCAGGTCAGCGACAGGAACGGCTAAGCTTACTCCACTAACGTTAAGGGAGTTAAACATGGCTGAAAAGCTGACCTGGCACGACGTGCTGGCTGAAGAGAAAGAGAAACCCTATTTTATTGAGACGCTGAAGCAGGTCGCCGATGAACGCGCCGCGGGTGTAACCGTCTATCCGCCGCAGAAAGATGTGTTCAACGCGTTTCGCCTGACGGAACTGGGCGACGTCAACGTCGTGATTCTGGGGCAGGATCCCTATCACGGGCCAAATCAGGCGCACGGGCTGGCTTTCTCGGTGCTGCCGGGCGTTCAGGTACCGCCCTCACTGCAGAATATCTATAAAGAGTTGATGCAGGATATTCCCGGCTTCCGGAAACCCGATCACGGCTTTCTTGAGAGCTGGGCAAAACAGGGGGTGATGTTACTGAACACGGTGTTAACGGTTGAGGCGGGTAAAGCCCATTCCCATGCTCGTTTTGGCTGGGAGACGTTTACGGACAACGTGATTGCGGCAATTAACCAGCACTGTGAAGGGGTGATTTTCCTGCTGTGGGGCTCACATGCGCAGAAGAAAGGCAGCATTATCGATCGCAAGCGCCATCATGTGCTGCAGGCGCCGCATCCCTCGCCGCTCTCCGCGCACCGTGGATTTTTCGGCAGCAAACACTTCTCAACGACCAATGAACTGCTGAGCGCGGCTGGTAAAAAGCCGGTGGACTGGACACCGGTCTTACCTGAATAGCGCCAGAACGCACACGGCCGCGTCAGTGCGCGGCCGTGTAACAGGATTCAGGCGTTGAATCAGCTTTTGGCTTTAGAAACCGCAACCATCGCCGGGCGCAGCAGGCGACCATTCAGCGTATAGCCACGCTGCATCACCAGCATGACATGGTTAGGTTCAAATTCTTCAGACTCCATCATCGACATCGCCTGATGGACTTCAGGGTTGAATGGCACGCCGGTTTCGCCGACCACTTCAACACCGAACTTACGCACGGCACCGAGCAGGCCCTTCAGCGTCAGTTCAATCCCTTCGATCATGGATGCCAGCTGTGGGTCCTCTTTATTGGCCACTTCCAGTGCACGTTCCAGGCTGTCGATTACCGGGAGCAGTTCGTTGGCAAACTTCTCAAGCGCAAACTTGTGCGCCTTCTCAACGTCCATCTCGGCACGACGACGAATGTTCTCAACCTCAGCCTGCGCACGCAGTTGGGCATCGCGTACACCGGTCTGCGACTGCGCTAATTCAGCTTCGAGCTGGGCAATACGCTCATCACGCGGATCCACCTCTGCTGCTGTCTCCGCTTCCTGAGGTTGCTGCTGATCCTGCTGAATTTCGTCTGAGACTTGCTCGTTTGGGGTGTTCTGTTCTTTACTACTCATGAATTTCTCCGCGTTTTGCACATTCATTTCGCTGGTTGGCTTATTATGGGGATTGGTATGACGGATTCAAGGGAACCTATCACATTGCCTTGCCGTTTTGACTTATTAGGAACACCGACCAGATGAACAAACACTTTAACTGCATTGGTATCGTGGGTCATCCGCGCCATCCCACCGCGTTAACCACGCATGAGATGCTCTGGCGCTGGCTGACAGCCAAAGGTTATCAAGTGATCGTTGAGAAGCAGATTGCGCAGGAACTGTCGCTTCACGACGTGCAGACCGGCACGCTGGCGGAGATTGGTCAGCAGGCTGATTTAGCGGTCGTCGTAGGCGGTGACGGTAACATGCTGGGCGCAGCGCGGGTGCTGGCGCGTTATGACATTAAAGTCATTGGCATTAACCGCGGTAACCTTGGTTTTCTCACCGACCTTGACCCGGACAATGCGCAGCAACAGCTGGATGAGGTGCTTCAGGGTAACTATTTCGTCGAGAGCCGTTTTCTGCTGGAAGCACAGGTGTGCAAATCCGACTGCTCACCGCGTATTGGCTCCGCCATCAACGAAGTGGTGCTGCATCCCGGTAAAGTCGCGCACATGATCGAATTTGAAGTCTACATTGATGAAGTGTTCGCCTTTTCCCAGCGCTCTGATGGGCTGATTATCTCAACACCTACCGGCTCTACCGCCTATTCCCTCTCGGCGGGTGGCCCGATTCTGACGCCATCACTCGAAGCGATTGTGCTGGTGCCGATGTTCCCGCATACGCTGTCAGCGCGGCCACTGGTCATTAACAGCAGCAGTACCATTCGTCTGCGCTTTTCTTCACGTCGCAGCGACCTGGAAATCAGCTGTGACAGCCAGATTGCGCTGCCGATTCAGGAAGGTGAGGATGTACTGATTCGGCGCAGTGCCGGTCATCTTGATTTAATCCATCCTAAAAACTATAGCTATTTCAATACGCTGAGTTCAAAACTGGGCTGGTCAAAAAAATTGTTCTGAAAACCGTCCTCACCTCTTTACTGGATAAAAAACCAGTTTATACTGTATGAAAAACCATATGTGTTTATTCGTACAGGTGAACCTATGCTGGCCCAACTGACCATCAGTAATTTCGCTATCGTTCGTGAGCTCGACATTGATTTCCAACGCGGCATGACGGCAATCACGGGTGAAACCGGTGCCGGTAAGTCTATCGCGATTGATGCGCTGGGATTATGTCTGGGCGGCCGTGCCGATGCCGACATGGTGCGTCAGGGTGCCAGCCGGGCCGACCTCTGCGCCCGCTTCCAGCTTAAGTCCTCCCCTTCTGCGCAGCGCTGGCTGATGGATAATCAACTCGACGACGGCAACGAGTGTCTGCTGCGCCGGGTGATCAGCGCTGATGGTCGTTCCCGTGGCTTTATCAATGGCACGGCAGTGCCACTTTCTCAGCTGCGCGATCTGGGCCAGTTGCTTATCCAGATCCACGGTCAGCATGCCCATCAGCTTTTGCTCAGACCCGACCATCAGAAGCATCTGCTGGATGCCTATGCCGGTCACGACGATCTCCTGCAGCAGATGCGCGCCAGTTATCAGACCTGGCACCAGAGCTGTCGCACCCTCGCGCTGCATCAGCAGCAGGCGCAGGAGCGCGAATCACGCCGCGAGCTGTTGCAGTATCAGTTAAAAGAGCTGAACGAGTTCGCGCCGCAGCAGGGCGAATATGAGCAGATCGACGAAGAGTACAAGCGCCTGGCCAACAGCGGACAGCTGCTGTCGACCAGCCAGCAGGCGCTGCAGCTATTAGCAGACAGCGATGACAATAATCTCAACAGCCTGCTCTACACCGCGCGTGAGATGATTTCAGAACTGACCTCGCTGGATGAGAAGCTGAACGGCGTTCATAACCTGCTGGAAGAGGCGGCGATTCAGTTGAGCGAAGCTAGCGACGAACTGCGTCACTACTGCGACAGCCTTGATCTGGACCCCAATCGCCTGTACGAACTGGAAAAGCGTATTTCCCGCCAGATTGCGCTGGCGCGTAAGCATCACGTCACGCCAGAAGCGCTGCCTGAACTGCATCAGCAACTGCTGGCGGAAGCGGAGTTGCTGTCACAGCACGAAAGCGATCAGGAAAGCCTGCAATCGCTGGTGGGTGAACATTACCAGGCGGCACTGCAAAGCGCAGAGCAGCTGCATCAGCAGCGCAGCCACTTTGCTGATGAACTGCAGCAGCTGATTACGCAGAGTATGCATCTGCTCTCAATGCCACACGGTCAATTTAAAATCGCGCTGAACTTTAATCCGGATCAGCTGACGACAGATGGCGCGAGCCGCATTGATTTCCAGGTGACGACGAATCCGGGTCAGCCACTGCAGCCCTTAGGCAAAGTCGCTTCGGGCGGTGAACTGTCACGTATCGCACTGGCGATTCAGGTGATCACCGCGAAGAAAATGGAAACGCCAGCGATGATTTTCGATGAAGTGGATGTTGGGATCAGCGGCCCGACCGCTGCGGTCGTGGGTAAATTGTTGCGTCAGCTGGGAGAGTCGACCCAGGTCATGTGCGTCACCCACCTGCCGCAGGTTGCCGGTTGCGGACATCAGCACTTCTATGTCAGCAAAGAGACCGATGGCGCGATGACCGAAACCCATATGCAGCCGCTGGACAAGCGGGCGCGTCTGCAGGAACTGGCGCGACTGCTGGGCGGCAGCGAGGTGACACGCAATACCCTGGCCAACGCAAAAGAACTTTTAGCCGCATAGCTGCGCACTTTTTTAACGTACCGTGGTCATATGCTTGCTCTGTAGAGGTTTCCAACGGCGAAAAGGTTTATTATCATCGGCACTTATGTCGCCAGAGTAATAAAGCCTGCCGCAGGCAGAGTTCAGATTTTGATGGCAAGAAAGCCGCCTGTTAAAGGCGTTTGGCCCCGGAAAAGGAATGTATAGATGCGCTGTAAAACGCTGACTGCCGCGGCAGTGGTAATGTTGATGATGACCGCCGGATGTTCCACCTTAGAGCGCGTGGTCTATCGTCCTGATATCAACCAGGGTAACTATCTGGTTGCCAACGATGTGGCCAAGATCCATACCGGTATGACACAGCAGCAGGTGGCTTACACGCTCGGTACGCCGATGATGAAAGATCCGTTTGGCAGCAACGTCTGGTATTACGTTTTCCGTCAGGAGCCAGGTCATGAGCGCGTGAAGCAGCAGACGCTGACGCTGACCTTTGATGGCAACGGTGTTCTGACTAACATCGATAACAAGCAGAATCTGTCAAAAAATAACGACTGATTTCACGACAGACCGTTTTAAAGACAGCAAAAAAGGCGCATTGAGCGCCTTTTTTATGCCTGTTATCCGCTGATTCTGGCAATATAACGACTTATTTTTTGCTTTCTGCCGCCCGCTCTGCGCGCTGCCTGCGTAGCTCTTTTGGATCGGCAATCAGCGGACGATAGATCTCAATGCGATCGCCCTCCTGAACCACATCATCCAGTTTCACTGGCCGACTGTAGATGCCGACTTTGTTGCTGGCGAGGTCAATCTCCCGGCGCAGTTCAGGCAATCCAGACTTCAGGATGGCCTGTTCAACCGTGCTGCCCTGCTCCACTTTTACGTAAAGCTGATACTGCTTTTCAGGCAAGGCATAGACTACCTCGACGGAAATATCAGGCACGGTAGACCTCTTTGGCGCGCTGAGTGAAGGCCTGCACCATGCTGTTGGCCAGCTCTTTGAAGATACGACCAAAGGCCATCTCTACCAGCATGTTGGTGAATTCGAACTCCAGGCTTAACTCCACCTTACAGGCATCATCGCCCAGCGAGACGAACGTCCAGCCGCCGGTCAGCTTACGGAACGGCCCATCAACCAGTTGCATATGGATGCTCTGGTTATCCGTCAGGGTGTTGCGGGTGGTAAACGTTTTGCTGATGCCCGCCTTCGATACATCCACGGATGCCGTCATCTGATTATCAGACGCATCCAGCACGCGGCTTCCGGTGCAACCCGGCAGGAATTGCGGATAGGCATCCACATCATTTACAAGTTGGTACATCTGCCCGGCACTAAACGGGACCAGCGCCGAACGACTAATCTGAGCCATAATGGTTCCTGTTCATCACAAAACCGCTGAATAATAGCATTTTCAGCGATTAAACAAAAATGTCCCCGAGTGAGGGTGTGCTAGAATATCCCGTTTCCTGCTGCCCCGCTGGACTGGGGATGCGATAACCGACTAAGTGATGTAAAATACGCCGCACTATGACAAAGAAAAAAGCACACAAACCCGGTTCTGCCACTGTTGCCATGAACAAACGCGCCCGCCACGAGTACTTCATTGAAGAGGAGTATGAAGCGGGATTGTCGTTACAAGGATGGGAAGTTAAGTCACTTCGTGCCGGTAAAGCCAACATCAGCGACAGCTATATTCTGCTGCGCGATGGCGAAGCCTTTCTGTTCGGTTCAACCTTTCAACCCTTAGCCGTTGCCTCCAGCCACGTGGTCTGTGACCCGACGCGCAGCCGTAAGCTGCTGCTGAAGCAACGTGAACTCGACTCCCTGTATGGCCGCGTCAACCGCGAAGGTTACACCATCGTGGCACTGTCGCTGTACTGGAAGAATGCCTGGTGCAAACTGAAGATTGGTGTTGCACGCGGTAAGAAAGAGCACGACAAGCGCGATGACATCAAAGACCGTGAATGGAAATTAGACAAAGCACGTATCATGAAGAATTCAGCGCGCTAAGCACTGGATTTTAAGCTGTTTAGTTGCTAGTATTTGATGTTCTGGGGCTGATTCTGGACTCGACGGGATTGTGAAGCCTTAGGAGCATGCCGAGGGGCGGTTTGCCTCGTAAAAAGCCGCAAAAAAATAGTCGCAAACGACGAAAACTACGCTTTAGCAGCTTAATAACCTGCTCTTAGCCTTCTCTCCCTAGCTTCCGCTCTTAAGACGGGGATCAAGAGAAGTCAAACCCAAAAGAGATCGCGTGGATGCCTTGCCTGGGGTTGAAGCGTTAAATCCAATCAGGATAGTCTGTTAGTGGCGTGTCTGTTCGCAGCTAACCGGCGAATGTAAAAACTGACTAAGCATGTAGTGCCGATGGTGTAGTAATTTCGGACGCGGGTTCAACTCCCGCCAGCTCCACCAAAATTCTTTCGCGGCGATACCAGAATCGTCCGCTGAAGTCCTGAAAGCCCGCATGGCACAAGCCCTGCGGGCTTTTTTGTGTCCTACGCAATTTCTTAAGAGTTGCTAGAGTCTACGCCTTATGACACCCTTCTATAGGCCCACCAGTGTGGGTCCAAAATCAGAGGGTCCAAAAATGCCCAAGGTCGTCACAAAGCTGAATGATACCCAAATCAGGAACACCAAGCCCGGCGAGAAGGAAGTGAGTCTCTTCGACGGCGAAGGCTTGTTTGTGCGAATCTCACCATCAGCAAAAGGTGGTAAAAAAAACTGGTATTTTAGATATACAGTTCCAACGACCCGAAAACGCACAAAAATGAGCCTGGGTACTTACCCTCATCTCACCCTAGCTCAGGCCCGCTCTCTAAGAGACCAGTACCTCGCCCTTCTCGCCCAGCAGGTTGACCCACAGCAGCATAATGCTGAGAAAGCGAATGCTTTAAAAGCGGCTACTGAACACACATTGCAGGTGGTTGCAAAAAAATGGTTGGATGAGAAGAAAAGAACTTCAGGGATCACGAATGACCATGCAGAGGATATCTGGCGTAGCCTTGAACGAAACGTCTTTCCTGGACTAGGTAATGTTCCGATCAAGGAAATTCGTCCCAAACTCTTAAAGCAGCACTTAGACCCAATTGAACAGCGTGGAATTCTTGAAACGTTAAGGCGTGTGATTTCCCGATTGAATGAAATTTTCCGTTGGGCGGCTACTGAGGAACTGATTGAGTTTAATCCTGCTGATAACCTCGCACAGCGTTTCACTAAGCCTAAAAAGCAAAATATGCCTGCATTACCTCCGTCTGAATTACCCCGTTTCCTGGCAACGCTGAACAATGCTTCAGTACGTATGGAGACAAGGCTGCTGATTGAGTGGCAATTGTTAACATGGGTTCGTCCGGGCGAAGCCGTTCGAGCAAGGTGGGTAGACATTGATACAGACAACAGGCTATGGACCATTCCTGCCGACTTTATGAAAATGAAAAAAACTCATAAGGTTCCTTTGAGCAAAGAGGCTTCGCGTATTCTTGATACAATGAGGCCGCTCAGTATACATAGAGAGTGGGTTTTCCCCAGCATTAAAGCACCACTTCAACATATGCATGAACAGACAGCTAATGCCGCTATTATTCGCATGGGGTTTGGAGGCGAGCTTGTAGCTCATGGTATGCGTTCGATTGCGAGAACAGCAGCCGAGGAGTCTGGTAAGTTTAGATCTGAAGTCCTTGAAGCAGCGCTTGCCCACTCCAAGAAAGACGAAATTGTTGCAGCGTATAATCGCGCAGAATATCTGATAGAGCGACAGAATTTGATGCAATGGTGGAGTGATTACGTTCAAGCTCAAAGAGCTAAAGCTATCGCTGCTTGACTGATGCAGGGGATTAGTAAGAAGGATAGGGATAGCCTGGAATGCCCATATGCTGACGAATGCCCCGTAGCTAAAACATTCTCATCGTATTGAAAGCGCACATGTATATAAAACCAGTATAAAAACATAAGGTTATATAACTAAACTTTGATACGTGTGCTTCCATATGTTTTTAGTGTTTGCTATGGTGAAAAGACGATACTGATGTTTTTTTATGCTTTCGTTGCTTGTTTCCTTAGTGGGCTACCATATGGATTTCTTTGAAAAAACTAATGCTGACAAAAATTCAATAGGTTTTACCTACCAAGATTACGTTGCTTTAAAACATGCCTTAGAGCTTAAACCCGAAGAACACATTGGGATTGAAGTTTATGACGATCTCCATCTAGAAAGCATCGAGGGTCATAAAACCTTTATCCAAGTAAAACATTCAATTAACAAGTCTAATATAACTAATAAAGACATAGACTTATGGAAAACTTTATATAATTGGTCAGAGGCGATTAAGACCATAGGCGACAAAAGTATTAACCTTATTTTTTACACTAATAAAAGGCTTACCTTAGAGCCTGGTATCGTGCAACTTTTAGCTAACGACACTAAGGACATTGAAAAAATAAAAGATGAAATAAAAAAGATAGAACAAGATCATAAAAATAAGTCAGATGACCTCTATAAGTATATTTCGATCATTAACTCACTCGATAGCAATACTTCTGACAGGTTATTTAATAGTATAAGTTTTCAACATAGTGAAGATGGGATTATATCCCAGATTAAAACATTACTAAAAACATTAGCAATCCCAAATGATAAATTAGATGATGTATTTTATTACATATCGGGTACGTTCTTTGAACGCAAATATGATCTAATTAAAAATCACAGAAAGATAAATATAAGCTATGATGATTTTCGAAATAATTTTGGAATAGATAGGATCATTCAAATTTCAAGAAATTGTATAAATAATTTCGACCAATACTACGATTTTGAATCTGCATACCCTACTAACGTTGAATCAAAGATCTCTTACAAACAACTCAAAGATTTGGATTTGAATAGCGATTCAATCGTAAAATATATAAATGAAATGGCCAAGACAGAAGCTTTCATTCAAAAATTACAAAGCTCTGGAGATTTAACAACTCAAGAAGAAAGACTAATATATCAAAAAGCGCTTGATGAATGGCAATCACGTCATTCAGCAACGTATATACGAAGCCGTTTTACAGAAATAAATGAAGATCATCTTAATAAAGCCTTCTCTGTCTATACTGAATTGACAGGAAACTGTAATATTGTGTTGGATAAAAATCAATTACCTAAATCTATGACTACAGGAACGTTCTTGCTCCTTTCAGATAAGCCCAAAATAGGATGGCTTCAAAACTGGGAGTCAGTCTATAAATGAAAATATATAACAATGAGCTTTTGGGTATATTCTCTTTGCAAGAGGTGTTATCAATAGCATCAAATATTGAAATAAGCAATGCAATGCTAATTTTACCAATTATATTTCATAAAAAAAGCTTAGATTACCTTGCCCACAAGAGAACCAATACACTATCTTTTCAAGATCTACTATTAACCAAGCCCGAAATAATAGTATCCATAAATAAAAGATTCTATAATTTCCTGCCATCCTCAGTTAATTGTGTTTCATTGTGCCTTGAAAATGGAATAGCTGAATTAGAACACGGTAAATTAGCATTTAAAAACAAGTTAATATTAGATAATGCGATCCCGTTTATTGGCAAAAGAGCCGTAAAAATACAGGCAGCATCTATTAATGTTGCACGTTTATTATTAGAAGAACCACACAATATATATGACATTTGTGGAGTTAGATTATAATGCAGATTACTAATATTTTAATATGGCAAATTGATTCAACCTTGAGGAATTTAGAACTTGAGGAAAATAAGGTAAATGTAATAACAGGAGATTCTGGCAAAGGGAAATCCTCAATACTGGCTATCATTGATTATTGCCTTTTATCCTCATCATCTGATGGTATATCAAAAACAAATGTCGATAATTTTGTAAATTGGTATGGGATTAGATTAAGTATCAACGGTAAATATTTCACTATTTGTAGAAAAGCGACACACTTTGAAGAAAATGATCTAGTTTACTTTGACAAAAATGGAGACATTCCACAAATCCCTATTAACAATATCAAAAAAGATGTTTTAAAAGAACATCTGAATTATGAGTTTGGTATTAATAGTTCTCTAAAAATTCCTTATGGTGGTAGATTCATACAACAAGGGTCAAAAGTATCCTATAGATATTTTATCCCGCATTGCTTTATAGATCAAACAACACTAACCTCTTCAGAACATCTTTATTCGAAAATCTCTGATTTAAAGACAAGAGAGCGTATTGACCGAACCTTTGACATGGCTCTTGGCAGTGAAAACGCCGAAACTATGATAATGAGAACGCGGTTAGAAGAATTACAAAGGAATCTTGCTCGTATCGAATATAAACAGTCGGCTAGCAAAGACTCTTATTTCAATTTCGAAAGTGAAATAGAATCACTATACGACAGGGCGTATTATTTTGGTTTAATAAGTGAAAACAGCAAGAATGAACCAACTGTAAGTGATAAATTTGAAAACTTGAGATCGATAGTTAATTACAAGGATATAAACGAAATCCCAGCAATTAATGAAAAAACAAAAATCGAAAAAGAACTTTTCCTCTTAAAAAAAGAACTGACAGACATTAATGAATATATAGAAAAAAATACTGAATATAAGAAGTTTTTAAAAGAAAACCAAGACTCTCTTTTAATAGCCAAATATTTAGATGATAATTATAGCAACATATTATATACAAAAAAAATCTATTCAATCATTAAATCCTTATTAAACCAAAGCTCAGAGATTAAAAAGGCTATAGCCGAAAAAGGACAAAACTCACTCATATCAAAAACAAATGCTAAGAGAAAAGAGTTAGAACTTAAAATATCATCCTTGAGTAAAAAACTTGCAACTGTTAGTGATGAAAAGATCACACCAATCGAACTTTATCGGTTCATGGGTGAACTCAGTTCTGATATTAAACGGATAGTTGTTCTCCCTAAATATGATTATACTGATACTCTAGAAAAGATAACTACTAAAATTAATGAGTTAGAAAGCAAGATAACAGATAATAATGCCTATAAAGAATATACATTGAGTTTACTGAACGGAAAAATAAAGGAAATATTCACACGGATGCCTTTAAAAGGATTTGAGGATGCAACTCCAATATTCAACAAGGCAAAAAAAACACTTGATTTGATAAATAAAAATCAAGTTGAAAAAATGATAGATATTGGAAGTGCTTCTAACTATATGTATGTACATGTAGCTTATTTCCTTGCACTTCACGAATTGGTAAGAGATAGAAAAGTACCGTGGGTTCCACGATTCTTAGTCATTGACCAGCCCAGCACTCCATATTTTAGTACTGCTGGTAAAAAAACTGATGACTTTGCAAGTCTTGATGCAGCCCTAAATGAAATTAATTCTTTTGTTGAGAAAATGCGGTCTCATGGTGGTTTCCAAATAATACTGTTAGAGCATATTGAAGAGTCTTATTGGCTTGACAGAGAAATGACGAACTTTACTCTTGTTGATAATGAATTAAGAGGCAATTATGGTTTAATTCATTTCAAATAAAATCGTACAGAGATTATGAGGGCACTATGATTGCATACATAGTGCCACAGCTTATCAGCTACGAGGTTTATAACCAACATCCAGGATAAATTTTGAAAGTTCTGAACGTGTTATATCAATATCATATGCGCTGCATAACATAGCAAGTGCTTGAGCAAATTTTATTCTTATCTTTTGCAGATTTTTATACATCTTCACATTAGCATCAGCGGAATTAGAAATCTTATGAAGACTCATAAGTTGTTCACTCATAGTCAAAACCAAATTTAATAAAACTAATGAAACAGACTCATCATTGCATTTCAGCCTAACATTTTCCGTCTCTTTCTTTATTTCTTCCAGGCTTTTTATAACTGCGTAAATAATTTCCTCATCAAGAGGAGCCGTTAAGACTTTCTTTGGTTCAAGAAATTTTATATAACGTTCAATTTCAACTTTATTAGGGTTTTTCTTGATTAAATCCTTCAGGGTAATACCAGATATCGAAACACCAGAACCAATAACAGAGATAATATCCATTATTATTGACATACATAACTCCTATCATACTCAAAGTTAATTTCTCTCGAAGTATATTCCTTATCGTATTACTAAGCAAAATCAATGAGAAAAAAGCACTTTTTGCCCAAGAAAACTGGACAGTGCTTGATAATCAAACGATAATATTATTATGATTGCTAAAACATCTACTTTCCCTTTACAAACAAAGAGTTAACTTGAATCATGGATATAAGAGAGTTTATCGGGAACTATCGAAATCACCCAGTACTGTTCATTGGAACTGGATTCAGTTTGAGATATCTGTCAAATTCCTTTGATTGGAATGGCCTCCTATCTCATATCTGCTTTGAGCTTACCGGTGATAAAGAATCTTATCTTGACATTAAATCAAAATGTCAGATAAATGGTGAGTATAAATATGAAAAAATTGCAAGCGATATAGAAAAATTATTTAACGAAAGTTTATCTAATGATAGAAATGGTAAGTTCAAAGAAATAAATGATATTTTCTATACTGAAATGGATAAAGGTGTTAATTTAAGTAGATTTAAAATATACATAACTAAAATATTATCAGCCACGTTGATTAAAGAAGAAAAAGATGACGAAATAGCTGAACTAATAAAAATGAGAAAAAATATCGGTTCAATTATTACTACTAATTATGACACTTTGATTGAACAATTTTTTGAATTCGAACCCCTAATAGGTAATAGCATACTTTTAAGCAATCCTTATGGGTCTGTATATAAAATACATGGTTGTGTCTCTGCCCCTTCCGAATTAACGATTACAGAAGAAGATTATGACTATTTCGATAACAAATATGAACTAATTAGAGCACAATTACTCTCATTATTCATTCATAATCCGGTTATCTTTATTGGTTATAGCATAAGCGATAGAAACATACAGCAAATTTTAAAGACTATTTTTTCCTATGTACCTACTAACTCAGATATAGCTAATAAAATAAGAAGTAATTTTTTACTTGTCGAATATGAAAAAGATTCACGATCTAATACCATATCTGAACACGATATATATATAGGAAATGCTACCACTATAAGAATAAATAAAATAAAGACTGATGATTACGCTTCTATATATGAAAGTTTGTCAGATTTAATCTTACCAGTTTCAGCAATGGATATTAGAAAAGTTCAAAAAGTCTGGAATGAAATAAAAAGTGGTGGGGACATAGAAGTAAAAATCACAGAAGATTTAGACCAGTTAAAAAATGGACAAATGGTATTAGCCGTAGGATCTCATAAACGAGTCAAGTATGAGTTCCAAACCAAGCCTGAGATGATGCAAGATTATTTCAAGATTGTTGAGGAAGCAAATAAGCAATTAATTATATTGTTAAATAAACAGAAAATACAAAGTTCCCAGTTCTTTCCAATCTTTGCATTCAGTGAAATCTGCCCTGAACTTGATAATGTAGAAATTTATAAGGAACAACAAAGAAGGAAACTTGCTGATCATTTTGAGCGGACAACTGCAAACAATTGCAGCAATATTCACAATACTATTTCAGAAATTATTGAAGACAGGGCATTACCTATCTCAAAAAAAGATGACTGCATCTTTCATAGTTATTATCAAGATAGAATACAATCTGAGGACATTAAGAGTTATTTATTATCTTTCGAAGATAAAAATAGCACAGTATATAGACGATTATTATGTTTGTACGATTATAAATATTATGACATTTAAATTTCAATTAAAAAATTCGAGGAAAAAATGAATAAACTCTTTCCAATATTTTTATTATTACCTTTAGCTGTCTACGCAGAACCACCAAAGATTGTTTCTCCAATTGATCATGCGCCGTTGTTCCATGCCTGCTCCGAAAAGCAAGAAAACTTAAATATTTCAAGCAACCAATTAATTGATAAATTAGTTGCTATGTATCATATAAATAGAAAGACAGCAGAAAGGGTAGTATCTCTATTAGATACAATACCTGCTGCTGCGCAACCAGGTTTTGACTGTTCGAATGTTGACACAGAATATAATAACATCCATAAGTAAAGAGAAGTAAAAGGCCTTCTTGTTCATAAGCAGGCCTTTTACTAAAATTGACAACATGGTTAAAACATTGTAGTTATTTATCACATTAATAATAATTACAGAGGTTCACACCATGAAAATAACTAAATTACTTTTTCTTCTGACAAGCATAGCTTTCTCAACAAATAGTTTTGCTAATGAATCAAATAATCCAAGTGATGACGTGCAAGAAAAGCTTGGTTCTCAATATTCACAGATTGCTTATGAATATCTTACTTTACATAAAGATAAGAATATTTTTATTGATGAGAAAAATATAAATGAAAAATATACGCAAGAAGAATTCAAAAGATTATACACTCGTCAATTTAACACGAATTACGAATATTACTCACTTATGATAAAGAATCATCCAGAAGAATTCAAAAAGAGAATCTCTTTATTAAATGAAATTAGAGAAACAAACAAACCATGTCCGCATAACGGTTTGATTAATCAATGTTTGTTTTCAAGATCTCAATTTTTAGACTTCAATATAAAATTATCAAGCATGATTTTGAATGGTGAATCAAAACCGGAGATCGACCGAATATTTAAATCAAAAAAATTAGAAGAAAAACAATTTAAATTATTGAAAAACATGTTAATTGAACAAGGCACAAGAACCAAGCTATAAGCAAGGGCTAACTCAGCGAAGCTGAGTTGCCTTGCTTTTCGCCTTGTAGTTGAAAAGAACTGCTTATAAAAGATCATAACATTTTAAATTCACTTTCCTTTACAAATAGCAAACCTATAGGCTGCATGCAAATCATGAAAATAATTGCAAAGATATGTTAAATTCTTTTGTAAATCAGGAAGAACATCAGTATCAATATCGAATGATTGTATAAGCATGTCATTCTCATCATAAAGCAGCATCGCTTTCACATACGAGGTTGGTTTCTTCTGCATTTTCTCTTGTATTTTATGTATGTCTAAAGCTTTTACTCTTGATTTCTTTTCATCCTGTTTATGATCTCCTCCCTTAGGATACCTAAAAAAGGTGCTTTTTGAGTCGATTCCATTGATTGAATTTATTTTTTTATCAATTCCGTCCTCAATTACCCAATCAGTATCATTAGGAAACTTATCTATAAAACCCTGATGCAATCCAATGAAGTAGTCATATAGTTCTCCAATATTATGTAAATCTGTCAATAGTTTTTGCTTCTTATTTATTTGTATAAAAGGTTTTTCCATGCTGCCATTATTAAAGAATGGGATATCAAACCTTCTATGAAGGATATATATTAATGATTTTAAATATAATTCTAAAGCATGCCTTTTTAAAAAATTTATTGGCATTAATAAATCCTTTGAAGAGTCACTTTCCATTAATTTATCAGCAGATTCTTTGAATTGATCTGCTGTCATGCCGAATCCGTGATCATAATGCATATGTAAAGGCATCAGTAAATACATACATTCCCCTCAATGGATAACTCATTCTCTATTGACTTTAATATTATATGCGCTAAATGTTAACTTAGCATATAAATTATTAATTCTATGGAAAGGAGTTCCTATGGATAAGTTATACCGCCCTCCCCTTGCAGAAAATCTACGTATTCATTGCGTTAGCGTCCGACTAAATGACTCAGAGCTAAATACTTTGAATCAGGAGCGTAAACAATACGCTAAAGGCGAATGGCTTCGCATGTGTTTGCTTAAGAACCATGTACCTGTTGTCCCAGAAATCAACCGAAGCGCATGGAAAATTTTCGGTGAGATAAATCAAAGGCTCAACAAGCTCTTAAACCACCTAAATGCTAAGCAATTCTACAGCCCGCTGACCAAGACAGAACTCTTCGCGGTGAAACGTCAAATTGGTGATCTTCGCTCACGACTTCTAACAGCTGATCTATGGAGTATCCCCTCTAATGAAGGGCATGCAGAAGATCAAACGCGGTAAGAGCTTCGCCGGAGTTGTTCTATACGCGTTAAAGCCTGGAAATCACCATAAAACTGACCCGGTGGTAATAGGGGGGAACATGTTGGGAGACTTAGCATCTGAGTTGATAGCTGAGTTCAGCGCTTCTACTTCACTTCGCCCTGACGTTGTCAAACCGGTATGGCACAACTCGCTTCGCCTCCCACAGGGTGAATCCCTTACAGCGAAGCAGTGGGTTATGTTTGCTAATGACTATATGAATCGCATGGGGTTCAGTGAGACGCACCTGCGCTGCTATGTCATGCATGACGACGAGGCCGGCCAGCATATTCATATCATTGCCAGTAGAGTCGACTTGGTAGGAGGGAAGCTCTACCTAGGCAGGAATGAAAACCTGATTAGTACACGCGTAATCCAGGAACTTGAGCTAGCGCATGACCTAACCGCAACGAAAGGTCCTTCGCCTTCGAATAGCCCTTCCCCCTCTAGTAAGCGTAAGAGGCTATCACGAGCTGAGCACCAGAAAGAGAAGCGCGAAGGTCAGCCAAGCCCTAAAACGTTCCTGCAGAACACTATCGACGATCTATTAGCAACTGCCATTGATATTCATGGCTTCATTGGAGCACTTGCTGAGAACGGGATAACGACCTTACCAAACATTTCCTCCACGGGTCGTATGAATGGTTTCTCCTTCGAATACTCCGGTATAGCTTTCAAAGCTTCGCAATTAGGGAAGACATACTCATGGGCCAAGCTTCAGGAAAAGCTTCGCTACGAGCCTGAACGTGATAACCCCCTGCTCTTTGCTTTAAAAGCTTCGGCAGTAGGAGATAATGAGAGAACTGATTTAGTATCAGATACAACGACAGAGGATACTACACCGTCATTGACTGTTGCTATGACAGAGGAGGTTACTGCATGTCCTCCACAGCGCGCACATAGAGTTGAGACAGCAAAAACTTGCGAAGCATATGCGCCTGCCAGCACTGTGCTTACAGCACCGGGACAATCCAGCAACAAAGACTATCTCATGACAGCAGTCATAAAATGGCTACTGAGCATTCCTTACCTTCAAGCCTTTGCAAAATTGCTCAAAGAGACAGGTAAAACATTTCTCCACAGAAAATCCTCATTTTCCGTTATCAATGCGTTGAGTTCAGCTGAGCCTGACGTCAAAAATTCAAACGAAACCCCTGAAGACTTTTCAAAAAGCTTATACACGCCTCACTAACCAAGCCTCTGAAGAACATCATCTTTCCTGTTTAAGCGCTTCAAAACACAAAACAATTGATCGTTTTTACAGATCAATTAATGGCTTTATGATAGATTGTAACTATCAAATAAGATCTATCGATCGGTACAAGTGATTTGCTTAAGTTTTGAGCTTGCTCAAAAATGCCCAGTAAAAGCAGTGACCAATCAGCTAGTTACAGACATGACTATCTTCCACAGTTGGTTTTTAAAAGGAATTCAACATGGGCAGCATGAGTATGAGAAAACCCTCTTACTTCCGTTCAATCAGAGTCTGGTTCACAATCGGCGTGGCCGTTTTAATCGTCCTCAAAGCAAAACCAACTGACGCCATGGGAATGCTTATTCTCTGGTGTATCCCCGCTTTTTTCTTACTCGTGACAGCTGGTGTTAGCTATAAGCATAAGAAAGATAACGTCTCAACTTTCGATAACTTCAACGAAGGCAATGACGGCTCCTGGAGCCATGAATTCAATGACTCGAAGTTACTTCTAAATGAGAAGCAGCAAACTATTACGATCAGGAATGGTAAGAACGAAAAAACGTATCCGTTTAGCTCTGTAATCGGTTGGCGATACAATTTGGAATCTGGTGGCTATGACGGGGGATTTGGAACCGGCGCTATCAGACAGCAAAATCTTAACAACTCAGGTCTTTTCATTGAAGTTAAGGACGTCATGTTTCCCGAATGGCAGATCAAGTTCTATCCGCAAAAAGGGAAGTTTCACCAGGACACCGGTTATAAAGATATGGAAATGCAAATTAAACGCTGGTTGAGAGTTCTTTCTCAGGTTATTAACAAGGAATAAATAATGAAAGCTAAGGTTGCAGGAGCTTTATTAACTCTTATCGTTTTATCAGGCTGTTCGTCAACAGCAGGGAACCAATCAATTAAAAATGAGACGCAGCAAAGTATTGCGTCAAAGATCTTCAAAGGTCGAACTACGAAGCAGGATATTCTACAGCAATTCGGTGAACCTACTCGTAAAACCACCGTTGATACTAATGAGGATATGTGGTTTTATTCAATCATGAATTCAAATATGTCAGCAACGTCGTATATTCCAATTGTTGGAATTTTTTCGAACGGAACCGACATGAAAAGTAAGGCACTAACAGTTACGTTCCAGGGAGACAAAGTCGAAAACTGGTCTTTCAGTGAGAGTAACGATTCAGTTCATAACGGACTTTAAAGAACTCTTAATGACTAAGACCTCGGGTTTAAACCTGGGGTCTTTTAATTTGTGTTAAGCACAGCTTATCGGTTACAATCCTGAAATGTTCTCATGTTTCACGGATAATGGATATGAATAAACTACAAATCGAACAACTTTTACGACAGGAAGGGTTCACACCTAAAGAAATTTCCGTTATCCGTCAACATGCTGAGAAAGACGCCTACCCCTACCCTTGGTTGTTATCTCAACTTTCAAAAAGATTTATTGTTTCCATTATCCTGCTGCTCATACTTTTCGCAGGCTTTATCTTCACATTAAGCCATGGTACTCATGAGAGTCTTGTCTCTTACTCGATTACGTTTTTAATAGGTTTCGGTATCATGTATGTTTTCGTTCCATTGAAACCTGCATTTAAAGCGTTCAGATTCATGAGAAAGCATGGTCATTCATTATAATTGTCACTGATAGATTTGATCGCCATGCCGTCGTTATAAACTTCAATAAACAGCTCTTTTCTACTCATTTCCTTGATACCGCGAACGTAATCAGTGTTGAGGAAGTAGAAAAGCCTCCAAGCCTCCGGTTTCTGAACCAGACGAACAATGCCATATACCGATAGCGCAAGATCCATTGAGCTATAAGCTATCTGTCCGACCTTTTGATCAAAGCCCAAAAATTCCGCAGTTGCTACATAGCCCTGCTTCAGCAGCCCTTCGCTATCGCTTTTACCATAAATCAGATTCTCAACTGATTCCTGAACACCGTTTAACCCATGGAGAACTAACATTCCGCCAAAAGCCGTTCCAATGATTGTTCCGGTAGCAAGGGAAGCGCCAACGACCGATACTCCGGCTATGACCTGTAGGCCACTTAGAACTACACCTACTCCATTAATCACATAGCCCCAGATATCTCCCTTCTTAACAAGCTCAACTGACGCATGTACAGCAGCTGTACCAGCACGAAGCATTCTGTCCTGAATCGTTAGATATTCATTTTCCTTTTTCAGATTCTGTATGCACTCCTGGCATTGCTCATCTGAAGAGCCGGAACGGATTATGTTAAGTTGCGCATTCACAAAAGCTTTAACATCGTCCTGAAACTGCAAGCGATTAAGCCCGTCTTTAAGATAGATAAGAGACAGGTGATTAGCATGAGCAAGAAGCTGATTTGCTTCGGCATTCGCCATCGTCAGGAAGTAATCTGCGAATCTGTTCGGTTTCCAGTAGTCCATGACTGACCCTTTATGTCATTATGTATATCTATAAGTTTATTTAATCAGATTCCCCTTTTCAGGGAAAGCAAAAGGACCAATCATGAGTACCGATCTCTTCTTAAAAATCGACGGCATTACGGGTGAATCACAGGACAGTAACCATAAAAGCTGGGTCAACGTAGACTCATTCACATGGGGTGCAACACAACTCGGTAATATGTCAATTGGGGGCGGCGGTGGGGCTGGTAAAGTTCAGTATCGCGATCTAACAGTACAGACACAAATCGACAAAGCAACACCCGCTATCATGCGATACGTCTCGAACGGCAAGCATATTAGCAAGGTTGAGCTTTCGGTGTGTAAGGCCGGTGGCAGCCAAATCGAGTACTGTCGTATCACTCTGGAAGACGTATTAATCACAAACGTAACATTCCACGGTACGACAAATCGCGATCTTATAGGATTGTCCTACCAGTTTCAGGCTTCAAAAGTTAAAACGCAGTATTGGGAGCAATCTTCTACTGGCGGAAAAGGCGCAGAGAGCCAATCTGGGTGGGACATTAAAGGTAATAAAGAACTATAATCACCTTTATAAGGTTGCTTGTCTTAAAGATAATTAAAATTATCATTTGGAGAATAAGATATGACCAGCATATTCGTCTCATACTCGCATAAAGATGAGCAATTTCGAGAAGAGCTTGAAGTGCATCTTGCTATGTTAAAAAGAGAAGGCTCCATTGACGTATGGCATGATAGACGAATAGTGGCTGGTTCAGAAATTAATTCGACAATTGACGTTGAGCTTGAGCAGTCTGACATAGTACTGTTATTGATAAGTCCCGATTTTCTAGCCTCCAGTTACTGTTTTGACGTCGAAGTCCAGAGAGCAATGCAACTTCGATCTCAAGGAAATTGCGAAGTAATACCTACCATTTTGCGTCCATGTGACTGGCAATCAGCAAATGCTCCATTTAGCAAACTTTTAGCGGTACCAAGAGATGGTATTCCGGTATCAAAATGGCCAGACAAGGATGAGGCATATTTGGATATTGTTAAACAATTACGTAAAGCATTAGAGTCTTTATCGTCTAAAACCAAGTCAAAACCATCAAGACAGGTTAATTCAACTGAGCTCTCGTCCCCCTTGAATATTGCTCATGTTGATATACCGCGATCTAGCAATCTAAGATTAGCGAAGAATTTTACTGATGTCGACAAAGATAGATTCCTGGACGACGCTATTAACTATGTTCAAAAATTCTTTGAACAATCGCTACTGGAGTTGAAAGAAAGAAATGAAGGAATTGATACACGTTTTATACCGATAAATAATAATGCTTTCGGTTGTGTTATATATCGCGATGGTAAAAGCGTTGCTAAATGCGGCATAAGGTTAAATACTGGAAGATCTTTTGGTAAAGGAATCTCTTATACTAATGATGAAAGCGCTCCTGAAAACACGATGCAAGAATCTCTTACAGTTAATTACGATGAACAATCATTATTTCTAGTGCCCATGGGTATGGCTTATGGCGGTATGCAACGAACAGTGAAGCTTAGTTTCAATGGTGCCAGCGAATACTTGTGGAATTTGCTGATATCTCCGCTTCAACGCTCTTAATTTATTATTCTTTTCATAATTAAACTGTTAAGCGAAAATTTTATGCATGATCACCTTGTCACCATTGCTGGAATTATAGCAATTCCTTTTTCTGCCGTTCTGAGTTTATGCGGAATCTTACTAGGGCTTTTCAGCTTTGATGAAAAAAGGAAAGTACTTATATCATTAAAGATTAGTGAGTTAATATCTACTAAAAAAGTCAAGGCCGAAAAATTTGCGCAATGGTGGTCTACTAAGTTCTTTTTACTCTTTGGCAAAAGTTTCTTTTCTAAAAGACAAATATTAACAGTTCCTTTTTTTACAATATTATATTCAAGTTTGCTTTTTGTCTCGTGGTTTTTATGGGTGCTGATTTTTTACAATCCTGAACATGTAATGCCAGCGCACATACCAACAGTTTTAGATGCATCTATAAATAGCTTTATAAGTTATGGCTTTTTATATTCATTACTTTTAGACTTCATCTCAATTTCAATAACACGAGTATATATAAAGTACTCTTTAAGAAATAGATTTAGCTCATTTAAAGCGATACTATTTTTTATAACGTCTATCTTTTTAATTGTTCTTTTATTTACCATAGTGATCTATAAATTAAAGATTAGTTCAATTGATGATCTTTATACAATGCAAGGACTTTATTTAGAAAAAAGACCAATTACAAATTGGGAGCCAGTTCAAACATTTTATTCATCTCTTAATATAATTCATAACGAAACAATGATAATAATTACCTCTAAAGGATTGATGACAAATTACTTTATACCTAAAGCATTAATGCTTTACACATCGCTCATGACTCAAATAAGTTTGATTATAATTTTCTTATGTTATATTCTTATTAAATCTTTAACCAAATTAGAGATTTTATCTTTGTTTTTAGTTAAAAATGCTGGAACAGCTTCAATGAGTGCTTGGGGATTTATAGCCTTAGCTGTAATTTTAATAATATGTATCCCAATGACCCTCCTTGTTTTATCTATTTTTATAACATAAGATACAACAGTTTTAAATTTATATAAAGATGGCTCATTCAATCCATGCAGAGCCATTTTTAAATGATTTTCAAATTAATATTCGGGAAGGTTCTCTAAATTATCCCTAGCAGAACCATTAGGTTTTGTAGTGATGTAATCAACACCATTTACACGATCTTTTATTACTTCTTGTCCTTTTTTCCATTTATTATCTGTGTCCTTCAAGATAGTGTAAAAGCTTTTTTTACCGTTTATTTTTTCAATTACCCATTCGCGTTTGTAGGAAGTGCCATCTCCTACTGTGTCCCCATTATCGACATGTACCATAACATCAGTAATGTGAGTATGCTTATCGTTATATCTAACTTTAGATATGAGGTAATCGGCCCATTTAGTTGCCATTATTTTATCCAGAAGTATTCGCAGCTTTATCGCTGCATGTTTTTTATACTCTTTGTAAACTACTTTTTCCAAACCAAAGTTCAAAAATAGTGATCTTAGACAATTTTTAAAGTGAAGTTTACCATCATGGAAATCTAAAGCCGTTTCCCCCTCCTCTTCTTCCTTGTAGTTATCACTTGATTTAGAAGTATCGCTTTCTCATACTTAACTCGCTCCTCAAGATACACGCTCTCAGCTTCATCATCATTATCAATGACATAGTGGATTAAAGCCCGAAAGAAAAAAGTAATCTCATGCTCATAACCCAGCTTTACGATGACTCGGGGAGAGCTCGATGACAAAGCGTTCGAGAGCATCGATACGATAGTGAAGCGATCTATCAACTCTGTTTTTGATTGAGGAAGATAATATTTTATGTAGTAACCAACACAGAATAACCAGATGTATCGAACTATCTTACTATGCGGAAAACCTGATTTTTTTAATCTTTCAATGAACATCTGCAAAAGCAGAAGTAGCTTTTCTTCCTTTGAAAGAACGTCCTTTATTTTCATAGATTGCATCCTTGCAAAATTGAGCAACCAATCCTTGGTTGTATATACAATATAACATATTAATTAAATTGCGCAACATCTACGCAACTCAATAATTAGTCGGCATTCGTCTCCCTGTCTATTTTTGGCAAGTCAGCATTGAGTTTTTCAAAACTAATACCACAGTTCATAGCATTGTATTGCCATACTACAAACATCTCCTCCAAGTTTCTGAGCTCTTCTGTCAAAAGCTTATTTTTAGATTCAAGATTACTGATACGCTGCGAGGCAATTCTCAAATTAGCAGGTCGTTTGACCTCATCAACCCCTGATTTGATTTTCTTCTTCTTAAGATTGAACGCCATGACAATATCTTTGTGCAGCCCCAGTGACTGACGGGTCGGCCGCTTGCCAATCAGCGGCTCAAGCTTATCACAAAGATATTCCCATGAAAGCTTTCCTGACTTCTCGCAATCCCAGCCTGCTATAAGGTTCTTAATTATATTGATATCCTTACTATCTAAATGTTTAGCCATATAATTCTCCTTTTTATTTGATTTCTTTTCTTTTGTTTTCGATTTCTTCAGTACTGTTTACAGATGTAAGATTTTTCATGTGCGTAAAATCGTCGCCATTCATTCTTACCAATGCTCCGTGCTCGAGATTTTTACTTGTGAGCAATGCAATCAAATCCTGAAGTCTTGCATGTGTTTTTTCATGAAAAACAAACCATTTTTCGGCTCCGTATTCTTCCGCATCCATATCGATTTTTGCTTTCTCCAGGATCTGCTCCGTATCTGACGCCTTGGCCTCTAACCTGTTCAGTGAGTCTTTGTCCCCTTTGACACATATATGATCGCTGCAGTTGATACAGTCCCTGAACTTCGTACACGGAGATATTACGTAGTCATGAGTGCAGTAGCCGAACTCTGTCACGTGAATGGCTGCATGGCCTATATCTTTAACATCAATACGCCATTCAGGGTTTGCTATTGCTCGAGGGATAGTTTTTTCTGGCTTAATGCCAATATTTTGCACACCAAGCTTAATTGCCTCCTGGATCTTCTTTTCCTGGCTGACGTGGTTATAGGTTCTGTTCTGAGCTTCCCTCACTCGTCCTGACCACTTAGCCAGTTCAAAATCTCCTAGCCCACCGCCTTGTGCAATCGTATTGAGCAAGTGTCTTGCCTGGTGACTTCTGAGTGAAAGGTTATTCCCTTTTGACCCTCTGTAGCCGTGCCTGTCAAAAATTGTAGAGACGGAGTGTGCCCTGCGATACTCAGTGCTACCCAGATTGGCGCTGATAAGTGCGGCAGTTGGTCTGAAAAGGCTTCTTTGTGTTTTTATACTTGTGCTGAGTTGATACCGGAACAGCAGGCATAGTGCGTTGCTGTAACGTATGTTCTTTTCTTTATCGTACCAGGGGAAGTCTGGATAATTTTCGATATCCTCACCAGTAAGTTCAATCTCTCTGGCATAGGCTCGGGATCCCTCTGAAAGCCCTTTCAGATTTTTTATCGCAACCTCAGCAACCGGAACCATGACTTCTGGGATCCATTTCACATTTCCACCAAAGCCTTTTTCGGAATAAAATCTTAACCCATACCTCAGCTTTCCTTCTCTATCCTCCTCACGCATCTCACAATCAGCAGGCAGCGTCAGAATTTCGGTTACTCTTGAAGGTGCACACATGAGCAACGCAAAGACGGAGCTTACGAACAAATCCAATTCTGAAAGCTGGTCTTTTGGCAATGCGAAAATTTCTGCTATAGCATTCAATGACTCTTCGTCAGGTAATTTTGCCTCACGAGCCTCTTGTGCAGTTTTAGTGAGCCTGTGGCTTGCTTCCGGCGCTTTAAGTGGGCTCTTCCAGAGCAATGACTGCGTGACCAGGAATTCTTTTTCTCTGAGAAATGAAACCAGTCCTTCAAGAACTTTGCCGCAGGCGTGCGCTACTGCTTTGGTGTATGTGCTTTTTAAGGTGACAACGCACTGGTTCAGAACAGTAAGATTAACGTACTGAACATGACTTCGCCCATTGACCTGCAGTAGGGCTGCCTCAAGTGTTCTGAAGACGATATTAAGACGCTTATTAATTTTCTTGCCCCCATTCATGTAGTGGTAAAGTACATAGCTTTTAGCGAATTCAATAAAATTCGTGTCTAATAGCTCATTTACAATGATGGAGGTTTTTTTTACACCTTTGGCTGGGGTTTTAGTGAATAGGAAAATGTTTGGCCAGTTAACTTCCTCCCAATTAACAAGGCCGTTTTTATTAAGAGTGAACCGACAGTAGCTCTCAAATTCATGAATCTTCTGTGCGCAATATTTTTCCCTGTGCGTTTCAAATACGCTCACCTTCTCATTTTTGACATTATTCATTTAACACCTCCGGGTTTGATTTAAATTCTTTGCATTTATTTATTACCTCTGATACAGCAATGATCGTTCTGTCCAGTATTTGCGTAGTGACAGGATCATCCACTATGCACTGAATCCTGTGACGCTCATCGAGTAAGTGTTTAAGTAGTTTTTCATGCGGCCCTTCAACAAAAGGTCTGAAATGCATGCAGGTATAACAGGGTATAGGGACACATGCTGTGCAGGATTTGCAATTAGCACACTGCCCTGAATTTTCACCAGTATTAATTCTGATGTTGCCGCCTGGATATTTATGCTCACTTTTGTTAATGAGCACTCCCTGAAAAATTTTTGCGTAATATCCGAGCTCTGCGGAAACAGCATCTTCGATTTTATTTAAAATTTCTGGACCCGATTGAACATAAACGCCTGTATACATTAAGGTAGAGTGATCAAGTAATTCTCCTATTACCACCTCTCCGTAACCTTCTCTTGCAAGCCGTGTACCTAACGTGTAGCGAAACCGCCTGGCATTCATGTTTATTACTTTACCCGTCCTTTCCGAAACCACGTTCTCTGTTATGGCGATTCTTTTGAGCGTTTGGGTACACTTTACCGCATAAGCATGTAGCCTGTCTGAAGACAGAATCTCATGTAAATTCTCACAATCAACAACCCCTTCAAGTCTTTCCTGACAGAAAAATAATGGTAATTCTAATATCTCTTTCTCTGAGAGTTTTCTGCCGAGCTGCTTGCTAAAACTCTCAGAGACAATACGAGACTGCTCTTTAAAAATATTGAATAATTCACCTGTAATCCTGAATCGCCTGAATGAGGCTCTATACTTTTCGCCCTGTTTTATTCTGGGGATATTTATATAGCACTCGTTTATGGCTCCTTCTTTTATGATATCTTTCGTTTTTATCTGTGTGATTTGTAAACTTCTTCTGCCTGTGTGAATAATGATTAAGGCCATTGCAAGATCAGAATAGGATATCGTACCCTTATGGTATGCACGTGAGACAGCATCATAAAAGTTATCAAACTCCATGTCTGTTAGAGGCCCCTGATGTGGGTCTCGTCTTTTAACAACCTCACCTTTTTTATTATCTTTAATCGTCCAGTCATTAACTAGGTCAACACAGCTTTTGGTAACCCCCTTAAAACCTAACTCATACCATTTTTTAATTAGGATCCTTAGACAACTGAGATCTTGGTTTGAAAAATTATCATTTGACTTTGTTGTTAACATTACGGCTTCGTCTAATAAATCAAAACTCATAACTGAAATTAGCTTAAAAAAAACTCTGTTAATTTCCTTAACAGACCCGGGGCTGATTTCTTCTGCGAAATATTTCAGTGTATTTAGGTAACCGTACCTGAGGTTATCTGACAACTTTTCAGTGACCTCACCCACATTCAACTTTATATTTCTACTTAACTCCCAGAATTCATCATCCAATCCGAATGTGTAACCTTCGTTTTTTGCATAAAAGATATCTTGATGCGCGTTCATTAACTTTAATTTATTCATAAGACACCCCGCTGCGCTTTTGGAAAATACCTTTCTGAATTGCTAGGGCTGCTTCCACTGATTTTGAAACGATAAATCGTCTGTTATAAGTTTGTGCTGTTCCAGAACCCGGCTCCCAACCCATATGATTGGAACGCATTTTCTCTTGCATCTCTTCACTCACATGCTCGGTGCTTTCATCCATCAGTTTCGAAAATAAATAGTTCCAGGTGTGTCTAAACTTATGTCCAGTTAACTTGTTCAAACCTGAGTTAATGCCTCTTAGTCTATAAATGATCTTATGGTATGCAGGAACGGACAGAGGATCGCCACGTGTCTCTCCTTCTTTGTGAGTAATAAAAAGATATCCATGCTTTTTCTTTCTGATGTTGGCTTTTCTTTCGCCTGTAATATATGAATGGAGAAGTCTGGTAAGTTCGTCAGACATGGGTAAATCTCTTTCAAGCGTTTTTACGAGGGGCTGATTGACTCTTGTATCCTCAATACTGTCAGCCCTCCTTCTTATGAAAAGCATTTGCGCCGCAAAATCAATATCTTCTACTCTCAGGTTCATTAACTCGCCACACCTTATCCCTAATGAATGTAATAACATGACTATAAGCTGATTTCTCTGGCGAACTTTTTTGTCGAATGGATTGAATTCACATTGGGGATCAATAACTGAAAGAAGGATTTCCAGATCTTCTTCTTCAATTGTTTTATAGACGTTCTCTTCTGAATTCCTATATTTTATCTTCGGCCTTCTGGCTTCTATTTTTTTCACAAAATAGGAAATTTTCCTGTAACCATCATCCATATTTTTTATAGTTAGCAGACACAACCATTCGAGATATTTTGCTATTGTCGTAAGCCGTATGTACTTTGTCGCACTGCATACTCCAGGATGATGATCTTTGATATTAATCACTTTCGAAGTTCTCATCCTTTTCCCAGCAAAATCCCTAAGAAGATCAATTTCGTTGTTATCCAAAAATCTAGCCGTTTGAATTCTCTCTCCAATATCTATGTTATGTATGAAAAGAAACCGATAAAAAAGTGCGATACACCCTGCCTGAGTTTCAATTGTTTTTATCGAATCATTATTGTTTCTCAGTAGTGTTGTGATAAACAAACACGGATAATATACCGGGATGCCTTCTTTCTTGTTTTTTATTATGCAGTAACGTTCCCCACTCTTCATTTTAAATGTTTTGATACCATATCTTTCCATAATTTCTCCTTATTTATATTTAATTTTTTGCAAATCACATATAGGTTAAATATTTAAAAACAATAACATACACATATTTTGCAGAATTATTTTATTAATATATCGCCCAACAGTTGTCAATAAAGAATGGATCTAAATTTTTCTTTGCAAATATGCATTAGGTATATAATAGGTATTTTCTATTTACCTGATACCCTAAAAATCCTCTGCAAAGCTTGGTATAACTAACTTCGCATTATTTCCGTAAAGTATTTTGCAAAATTCTTACCTGTTATAATCAAAATTCTTTCCAACTTCATTATCGCTTATCAAGCGGCATGTATTTAAATATCATAATATTTAACCTTATCAATAGTTGACATTATTTTAAAATAAGCCACTTATTGGTTATTTAAGAAGGACTACCAATGATCGATATAAAAAACAACATAGATAATATGTGGGTTTACTTTCCTGAGCATGAAAATGAGATTTTAAATGAAGTTAGTATGCTTACTTCCTTTCAGTTCTATGACCGTTATCTTTTAAAGTTATCTGCAAGAGAATTTTTGGATTTTTTCCAATATCTTTGTGACTATAAAATCAATAACGAAATTGACGACTCGCATGCAATTTCTCAACTCATTAATTATGCTTTTGGCTACGATTCAGATAACAGTCATGACAATCGACCAAATGACTTTAGCTTTTTTCGTGATCGTGTAGAAAAACTTAGAAGTGAACACTTTGCTGAAAAAATTAACAGTGAAAAAAACAAACTAGGATTAAATATTAACTGCATTAGAGGAGGGAATGGCTTGCATGAGCGTCTATAACCCACACATTTAGGGACATTAATAGCCTTTCAATCATGAAGAAATCTCAATCACGCAACTTTCATAGAATTATAATTTGATAAATTTAGTCAAAAAACTATTGTTATCAGCCCCTGATTTCTGCACTTTGGTCCTAGCTTTGGCCCACCTCCTAATTGTAGTTTTTAATAAAACTAGCAAGATCAGAAAAGTATATTTGTATCTACAGAGACGCCAGCCCAAAATTCTTCAAAGATGGTTCCAGTGCCATCCGTAGAAGACCTGGAAGCCCGCATGGCACAAGCCCTGCGGGCTTTTTTGTGTCTGTAACCTTCCGAGACGATCCGCCTGAATCCAGAGATAATTGGTACACGGTAAGATGTATCCCAAACACGTATACCAATTCATTCAGAAATGTCTCCTATGGCAAGGACTACGCGCCGCACTTCTGGCAGTGGCTCGACTGTGCCGCCAAACACGATCCGGCCAGACGTGACATCATTCTGGCCGCGCTGTTTATGGTGCTGGCGAATCGCTTTGACTGGCAGTTGTTTCTGGAGATCACCGGCGGCAGCGGCAAAAGCATCATGGACGAAATCGCCACCATGCCGGCCGGAGCGGACAACACCACATCCGCGACCATAGAGACGCTGGAGTCATAGCGCAAGCGCGTGGCAGTGATTAGCTACTCGCTGATAATTCTGCCCGGTCAGGAAAAGTGGAGCGGCGACGGTACTGGCATCAAGGCGATTACCGGCGGTGATTTCAGGCGGTAAACAATCCGATGCGCTTTACCGACCGCAGCGGCGGCGTATCGTGTCGCCGGGTTATCCTGCAATTCCCGGAAATCATCGCGGCAAGTGAGCGCGTTTCGCAGTTAAAGGAAAAAATCAGCGGCGAGCTGGCCGTTATCGTGCGCCAGCTGAAGCAGCAGTTCAGCCAGCCGCAGGACGCAAGGGTGCTGCTTGAGTTGCAGCAGAACTCAGATGAGGCCAGTCGCATAAAACGCGACGCGGATCCGATGGTGGACTTCTGCGGCTATCAGTTCACCACGTCGGAGCCTGATTCGCTTTTTATGGGGAACGCCAGCATTCGACCCTTACAGCAGAGACGCTATCTTTACCATGCCTATCAGGCTTACATGGAGGCGAACGGTTACAGAAATCTATCCAGCATGAAGATGTTCAGTTTGTCGCTGGAAAGCATTTTGCGTGAGTACGGGAATCATTATCTGAAGCGGCGCACGAAACTTGAGATGCAGACCAATCGAGATCTGACTGAGGAAAGCAGCAGCGACTGGTTACCAGAGTCTGACGCCGTCTAATTTGTTGCTTAACAAATAAAACCGGCTTAAGCCGGTTTTATTCAAGATCGCGATGATCGTGATGCCGAAAGCGTGATCATCGTCGGCATGATGCCTGCCGCGCTGCTGGAAAAAATCACTCGTCGCCTGCAGCCGCTGTATTACGTGGTGCGTGGCCGCTATCTTAACGGCACCCGTTGCAAAACCGGCATAACTGGTAGCGATACCGCCGTTCTGGGAGCCGCCTATTTTCGACAAATTTAATCCGCAGTTTCAGATGTTAATAAAGTGATCAGGCCGGACAATTGCCCGGCTGGCGCTTTACGCTTCCCTTCTGGTACGTTGCTCATCCAGTCTTTGATCGAACTGGCTGGCGCTCCACTCTTGCTGCACCGCTTCGTGTACCAGTGCTTGCTGAGTCTGCGGCACCATCCCATCTAACGGAGGATCGGTGTCGAGATTGGTGGGGAAGGAATAACCCCGCGCTGCCACGTTGATCACGGTGTTCAGCTCGTGCTGGGTGAGCTGGCTATTTTTCAGTAGGGGGTAAATCAGCTTGAGTAACTGCTCATGGTTAACTTTCTCCATCGGCACGCCAAATGCGGAGGAAATCTGCAGCAGATTTGCGGTCCTGACGTGATCAGTGGTGGTGTTGTTACCTGCGGCATGGAACAGGGCTGGGTTAAAGAACAGACCATCACCTTTTTCCAGCGGAAGCTGGACGTAATTTTGGTTAAAGAACTCAACAAACTCAGGAGCACGATAGGCGATATATCCCAGCTCATACTGATGCGACCACGGCAATAAACGGGTCGGGCCCGACGCCAGTGGCATGTCAGTGTGCGCAACGGCACCTTGCAACGTTAGATATTGCGAAAGAATCTGTACCGGAACTGGAAATTCTGCGGCGAAGACGCTTTGCTGGAAGCCAAGGTGGTAATCCCTGTGCGGCTGCTGAGCTTCACCGCCGGGGCGCACCTGATTTACTTGCGAGGTCATGCACCACGCCGGGCCCAGCCAGGCCTGACAAATTAACTCCAGCGTCGGATTGGCGTAGTAATCCACGAAGGTTTGCGGGCTGGTTTCACCCAGTTTTTGCAGCGCATTCCAGATACGACCATTGTTGCCCGCACGCGAGAAATGATCGGCCTGAATTTTGGATTTGGCCTCATTGCTCATAATGGTTTCGAAAACCTGCGAGGTGCGATCAATAAGGTCAAGATCGCTGTATAACCCCCGCACCACGAACACACCAGAACCGTATGAGAGGACTTTGTGCAGTTCGTTCAGCAGCGCTTTTTTATCTTTTTCTGCCGCAATATCCAGCGTGACACGATCGTAAATCAGCACGTTTGCTACTGCTTCGCTCGCCAGCGGATATTCACTGGCATCAAGCTGCTGGGTACAGAAGGTTTTGAAGTCTTCAACAGAGACCTGATCTTCACGGGCAAAATAGGGTGACGTCATAACGACCTCATTTCATTGGTGGATTAACATAGCGTTGTTAACCGCCTACACATTATCAGCAAGCGGCATGACAGGGTTGATGAGTGTTAAAATAGCAGCTACATTTCATTAACAGCACGTCAAAAAAACCTCACTCTCACATCATGTGACCTATGCCTAAATTTACCCAGAAACAGATCTCAGCTCAGTCAGGTTTAAGCCTCGCAACCATTGATCGCGCCATGCACAATCGTGGTCGCGTGCATCCTCAAACGCAGCACCGCATCAAGCAAGCCTTAGCCGACCTGGAATTGCAGCAGAAAAGCAGCCTGGCACAAGGGCGAACTCTTTATTTCGATGTCATCATGCATACGCCGGAGCGTTTCAGTGAGCTGGTGAAAGAGGCCTTCAGCAGCCAGATATCCAGTTTTGCCTCATTCAAAATCCAGCTGCGCTTCCACTGCAGTGAAGAAATGACGGTGGAAGACGTTGAAGGGCTATTGAAAAAGTGCTCGCTCAGCACGCACGGCATCATCCTCAAAGCGATGAATTCGAGTCAGCTGGTGCCAGTTATTAATAATTTGATTAAGCAGCGTATTCCGGTGGTCACGGTAGTAACAGATATCCCCGGCAGTCATCGCCTGGGTTACATCGGCATGGACAACGTTAGCGCGGGTCAATCTGCGGCCTTCTTGATGTCAAAGTGGTTAGGAAGCGAAGGAGGCACCATTGCAGCAATCACCGGCAATAAAGCTTTTGTCGGTGAGCAGGATCGCATTCGTGGCTTTCAGCAGGGCATGAAATCCTTTTCCCCACAGCATCATATTAAAGTTATCGCGGGTGGATCGGGCATCGATCATTTAATGTATGAAACCTTGCAACTATTTCTGCAGAATCATCCTCACATCGATGCGGTTTATACCGTAGGTGGAGGAAATGCCGGGATTTTGCGGGCATTGGATGAACGTAATATTCAGCCAAAGGTTTTTGTCGGGCACGATCTGGACCGGGAGAATCGCGCCCTGATGCAGGCGGGAAAAATCGATGCGTTGATTGAGCATAATCTGCAACTGGATGCGCAACACTCCTTCAAAACACTGCTGGAGTTTCACGGATTTTTGCCGGAAGAGCGCAACTATGCGCCTTATTCGCGCATCAATATCATCATGCGCTACAACATGTACATCTAAGAAGCCTGACGGCGTCAGGCTTCTTACGGCATCAGCGATATTTCGGCTGTTTCCATACCGTTCCCTGTTGATGGCTATCGACAACCGCATCGACAAAGGCTACACCCTTCAGGCCATCATGGATTTGTGGGATAACTGCAGCAATGCCAGAAACAGCTCGCTTTTCATCACGCGCACGCAGTGCCGCAGCAAAGCCGCTATACAGATTGGTAAAGGCTTCGATATAACCCTCAGGATGGCCGGGCGGCGTGCGAGTGCGCGCCTGGGTTATCGCATCCAGATCGTCACGACCGCGTTTAATAATCTGGGTATATCCTTCTAATGAGGTGTAAATCAGTTCGTTTGGCTGCTCTTGTGCCCATGTCAGACTGCCGGTTTCACCATAAACTCGCAGCCGCAGCGCATTTGAACAACCAATCGCCACCTGTGAAGACCACAGCATACCGCGCGCACCGCCTTCGTAGCGAATCAGTACGTGGGCGTTATCGTCCAAAGCACGTCCTTCTACAAACGTGGCTAAATCAGCAATCACGCTCTCCACTTTTAAGCCGGTCACATATCCCGCGAGATGATAGGCGTGGGTACCAATATCGCCAATCGAGCCGCCGCGCCCGTTCTTTTGCGGATCGACTCGCCAGGCCGCCTGCTGATTGTTTTTCAGCTCTACGCCGGTTGCCATCCACTCCAGCGGATACTCCACCTGCACCGTTCGCACCTTACCAATCAACCCGGCCTGGACACGCATCCGGGCTTCCACAATCAGTGGATAGCCAGAATAGGTATAAGTCACACCCAGAAAGCGTCCGGTCTGACTTACAACTTCGGCCAACGCTTCAGCATCCTGCAACGTGGTGGTGAGCGGTTTTTCACAAATCACATCAATACCGGCTTCGAGGAAGGCTTTCACTATGGGAAAGTGGGTAAAGTTTGGGGTGCAGATGGCGACCACATCAATGCCGTCAGCACGTGCCGCCTCAGCCTGCGCCATACTGGCATAATCCCGATAAGATCGCTCAAGCGCGATATAGTTTTGTGCTGCAAAGCGGTGCCCCCGCTCAGCATCAATGTCAAACGCACCCGCGACCAGTTCATACTGATCGTCAAGACGCGCGGCAAAACGATGGATTCCGCCGATATAGGCACCATCGCCACCGCCAACCATGCCTAATCTGATACGACGTCCACTCAACGTTGACCTATGCATGTTCTGCTCCTTCAATACCCAAAATTTTACGATTAAGTGATTGGTCTGCCCAGGACTTACAGAAATTATCAAACGGTTTATCGGTAACACGAATAATGTGGTCGCTGATGAACTGCGCGCCTTCACGTGCGCCATCCTCCGGGTTTTTGAAGCAGCATTCCCACTCCAGCACTGCCCAGCCATCAAAGCCGTAGCCGGTCAATTTAGAGAAAATGCCGCTGAAATCAGTCTGGCCATCGCCAGGTGAGCGGAAGCGGCCAGCGCGGCTGGTCCAGGGTTGATAGCCGCCATAGGCGCCGGTTTTACCATTCGGCCTGAATTCAGCGTCTTTAACGTGGAAAGCCTTAATGCGCGGGTGGTAGTGATCGATATACGTCAGGTAATCAATGCCCTGTAATACCAGATGACTAGGGTCATACATGATGTTGCAGCGTGGATGGTTGTGAGTTTTTTCCAGAAAACGCTCAAAGGTTAAACCATCATGTAAATCTTCCGTAGGGTGAACTTCATAACAGAGATCGATTCCCTGTTCGTCGAATGCGTTAAGAATCGGTGTCCAGCGTCGTGCCAGCTCGCTGAAGCCCTCATCAATTAAGCCTTCTGGCCACTGCGGATAGGGATAGAGAAATGGCCACAGCAACGTGCCCGAAAAAGTGACGTGTTTCTCCAGACCTAAGCGGCGTGATGCGCGTGCCGCCAGATAAAGCTGTTCAGTTGCCCACTGCTGGCGTGCTTGTGGGTCATTGCGCAGACTGGCTGGGGCAAAGCTATCAGCGGGTAAATCAAACGCAGGGTGCAGCGCCACCAGCTGTCCCTGCAAATGGCTGGCCAAATCGGTCAGCTGAAGGTCATGTTCAGCCAGCACGCCAAGGATTTCATCCGCATAGGTTTGGCTCTCGGCGGCTTTCGATAAATCAATAAGACGATGATCCCAGCTGGGAATTTCCACGCCTTTAAATCCTTTTTCCGCTGCCCAGCCAGCCATGCCAGATAAAGAGTTAAACGGTGCATCGTCGCCAGCGAACTGCGCCAGAAATACCGCAGGCCCTTTAATGGTTTTCATAACTTCTCCAAATTTAAAAAAGTGCACCTGCAACCTTCACAGGTGCCAACAACAGACACAGAAGGAAACAAAGGTTAATTTGTCATGAACTTCTGGTAATTTTGCGGCGTAACTAATTGGAACGGAATAAAGTTAATATCCTGAACCTTTTCACCTTTGGCAGCTTTTTCGGCCATATCCACCGCGCCATAAGCTTGTGATTTTGCATCCTGGAATACGGTAACGGTAAGTAAGCCGGTTTTGATCGCCTGCAATCCATTCGGTCCACCATCGGTACCGCCGACTAAAATATCTTTACCAATTTTAATGCCATTACTTTTAATAGCCATTGCGGCACCGATAGCCATTTCATCTGCGTTAGCGGAAAGAATATCAATTTTGTCCCCAGATAAAATCCAGTTATTCATCAGATTCATGCCATCTTCGCGCATCCATTTCGCGGTATCTTCTACAATCACATGCATATTAGGATGTTTGGCTATGATTTCTTTTGCTCCCTGAGTTCTGAAACGGGTAGCATCATTGCTTAATAAGCCTTTCATGATGGCGACATTGACGCTTTTACGATCCTTCACGAGATCTGCCAGATATTGCATCTGTAAACGTCCGGCTTCTATCTCATCGCTGCCGATGTAGCTAACGCCATCACCCATTTTCGCGTCTGAAGGCATACGATTAAGGAAAATGAGGGGTACTTTGGCGGCGCGTGCCGCATCAGCCATATTTTTGGTTCCCTGAGTATCAACTGGGTTAACAATAATAACGTCGACTTTACTGTTAATAAAACTTTGTACCTGGCTCAGCTGTTTATCTACCGCGCCCTGAGCGTCCTCAAACTGAATTTTCATATCTGGATGGGTTTTCGCCTGCTCGATAATATAGCCTCTCAGGCGAGAGAGAAAGACATCATCCATTTGGGCGATGCTGACGCCAACCTGTACGGCATAAACGGCAGGACTGAGCGAAAGCAAGGTAATACAGAGTAAGATGATTTTTTTCATAATGGTCTTCCACGTTAATTATTAATCTCAGAGAGAATCTGATGTAGGGTGTTTTATTATAAACTTCACTTACGTATGGTTTTTATAAAAGTTTCAATTTTAATCCTATTCTGGAATAGGATTGCCAGAAATATTCAACGGGCATGCTTGCCAGATATCGATCAATTTAAATCGTAATCCAACTTCTTTCACGCGAAGAGGCGACGGCAGCATCGACCAGTTTCTGAATTTCATAAGCTTCGGTAAAATCGGGACCGATTGATTTCTTCTCATTGATTGATTGAATAAACTCCAGCATTTCAATGGCCTTAAGATCGTTAAATCCAAGCTGATGTCCCGGAGCAGGACAGAACAGGCCATAAGGATAATGCTCGGGTCCGGCGACAAGCGTTTTGAAACCATTGGTTGCCGGGTTTTGACCGAGTTGAAAATATTGCAATTCGTTGAAACGCTCCTGATTAAAAATCAGTGCCCCTTTGGAACCGGTAATTTCAAAGCCCAGCTGCATTTTATGGCCGGAAGCTACCCAGTTAGCTTCAATATACCCGCTGCAACCGCGCGCAAACTTCACCGTCAGACGGGCGATATCATCCACTTCGACGGATTTGGTATTTGATGCATCTGCACTTTCCGGGCGCGTTTTAATCACGGTTTCCAAATCGGCAAAAAGTGACGAAATGGGACCAAGCAGAAAGCGTGCCATACCAAGAATATGGCTGCCGAGATCGGCTACGGCACCGGCGCCGCCAGAGGGATCCAGCCGCCAGGACCAGGGAATGTCTGGATTGGCCATAAAATCTTCGGCGTGAATGCCGCGAAAACCGGTGATCTCGCCCAGATCGCCTTCCGCTATCATTTTTTGGGCCAGCTTCAGCAGTGGATTTTTAATGTAGTTAAAGCCGACCTGGGTGATCACGCCCGCTGTTTGAGCGGCTAACATCATGCGCTGTGCGGTTTGACTATCCGGCGCCAGCGGCTTCTCGCAGTGGACGTGTTTACCAGCGGCAATCGCCGCCAGCGACTGCTCGGCGTGAAAGCGATTGGGCGAGGTAATAGAAATGACATCGATCTCTGGGTCTTCTATCAGCGCCTGCCAGTCAGTGGTTGAACGCTGAAAGCCATACTGATGCTGGGCACGGCGGGCGGCTTCACCGTCAATATCTGCCACGCACACCAACACCGGCTGCACCTCGCCACTGAAGTTGGCTGCCGCGCGCCAGGCCATGGCGTGAGATTTGCCCATAAAGCCGGTGCCGATAAGACCAATACCTAATTTGCGCATCACAATATCCTTAATTCAATTTCACCACGGCCTGGGTATCCGCTGACAGTTGCGCGGCATCGGCGAGTCGCAGCGCCTGACAGCCATCATGAATGGAGACAGGCAGCGCGCTACCATTGCCGACCGCCTGAATGAAAGCGTTGATTTCCAGCCGATACGCATCGGTATAGCGTTGCATAAAGAAGTCCAGCAACGGGCCACGCACTTCGGTGTGCTGGGCGCCAAAATGGCGCACCGTGGTTTCACGATGATTGTCATTTATCATCATGCCGCCAGAGCCAAACGCTTCAAGACGCTGATCGTAGCCATATACCGCCTGCCGGCTGCAGTTGATCTGACACTGTTTCCCGGAGGCAGTACGCAGTTGCACCATCACCGTGTCGTAATCCCCTAACGCTTCCAGCGAAGGTTCAAACAGGCGGCTGCCGATGGCAAACACTTCAACGGGTTCCTCACCCAAAATCCAGCGCGCGAGGTCAAAATCATGGATCACCATATCGCGGAAGATACCGCCGGAATGCTTGAGATAGTTCAGGGGTGCCAAACCAGGATCGCGGCTGGTGATCACAACCTGGTGCAGGTCGCCAATCTCTCCCTGAGCAATACGCTGGTGGATTTCGTTAAAGCCAGGATCGAAGCGGCGATTAAAGCCGAGCATCACTCTGCTGGCCTTCTCGCCCAGCGCTTTTTCGGCCGCAAGTGCTTTGTGGATATCAAGGTCGACCGGCTTTTCGCACAGCACGGCTTTTCCCGCTTTGACAGCGGCCAGCATTAGCTCAACGTGGGTATCGGTCGGTGTACCGATCACCACGGCATCTACAGCAGGATCGTTAATCGCTTCAAGGGGATCTCGCACCGCGCGACCGCCCCACAGATCAGTTAACGCTTGGGCATTTTCAATAAAGGGATCGGCAACCATAACCAGTTGAGCGTCTTTATGGCGCGCCACGTTGGCTGCATGAACCTGGCCAATACGGCCAGCGCCGAGGATGGCAATTTTCAGCATGATGTTCTCCGGGTCGAGAGGTTTATCGTTATTAGGGCAATTGGCTCATCAGGTCGTTAAGCGCCAGAACCTGCTTATTGACCACCAGATCCGTATCGAGCTGACCAGCGAAAAAGTTGACGATATTGGTGGCGGCGGAGATCGACATGCGCATCGCCGCCTCTTCAGTCAGCCCTGCAGAATGGGGGCTGAGAATTAATTTGTCGCGCTGGGCCAACAGTGCGGTATTTAGCGCGGGCGGCTCCTGCTGTAATACATCAAGACCCACGCCACCCAACGCATCATTTTGCAATGCAGTTGCCAGCGCCTCTTCATCGACAATACCGCCGCGTGCGGTATTGATTAAAATGGCGTGGCTTTTCATTAGCGCCAGTTCGTCCGCACCAATCACCGCTTTATCACCGCTCAAAGGCAGATGGATAGTGACCGCATCGGCCTGTTGCAGGCCTTCATTGATTTCTGCAACGCGTGTTACGCCGCTTTCTACAAAACTGTTATCGGGCAGGAAAGGATCATAAGCGATAACGTTCATGCGAAAGCTTTGCGCCAGGCGCGCCACTTCACGGCCGATGCGACCAAAACCGAGAATGAATAAGGTTCTGCCAGCCACTTCTACGGCGGAAAAACTGTTGCGACGATTCCATTCACCCTCACGAATGCTGCTATCGAAATAGCAGATGCGTTTTGCCAGAGCCAGCAGCATGGAAAGCGTGTGTTCCGCCACTGAAAGCGAATTCACATTGCCGACAATGGACAGCGGAATGTTGCGTTCGGTGAGGGCGGCAACGTCAACCGAGTCATAACCCACGCCGTGACGTGACACCATGCGCAGATTTTTTCCAGCAAAGATCTCTTTTGCCGTGAGCGGCTGCGTACGGATTAATAGCGCATCCGCTTCGGCAATAAAGGGCGCATAACTCGCCACACTGACCTCTTGTACCAACTGCACTTTGAATCCGGATACGTTATGCAGGATATCGAGCCCGGCCGGATGAATTTTTCCGGCAACCAGAATGTTTGGCATCTTAGTAACCTCCCGCCAGGGTTGATTGTGTTGCCTGCCCATCACCGTCGAGTTCGCGGAATTGCTGCACGCTGCTGGCTGCTGCGCCACGCAACAGCTGGACGTCGTTAGAAAGCGTGACTAAATCGAAACCCCATTGCGCCGCGTTGGCCGCATAAGTGGCAGAACCATTGTGCAGCCCCGCCTTTTTTCCGGCACGATGTGCAGTGGCGAGAATATGTTTAATCGCATCGACAATTTCAGGTTCAGTGCGATCAAAACCAGTGCGATATTTTCTGCCGGTGAGTCCTAGTGTCAGATCGGCTGGCCCAATATAGACACCGTCCAGACCGGGGGTAGCGACAATCGCTTCGATATTGTCAAAGGCTTCAGCGGTTTCGATCATCGCCAGGCACACCACGTGATCGTCGGCATGCTGGCCGTAATCCTGCCCGGCGGAAAATGTCACGCGGGTTGGGCCAAAACTGCGGCTGCCGTGGGGTGGATAACGCACGCAGGAGACCAGTGCCTGCGCTTGCTCTGCGGTACTGATCATCGGACAGATAATGCCCCACGCACCGGCATCAAGTGACTTCATGATAATGCCGGGTTCCAGCCAGGGCACACGCACCATCGGGGCGACACCGCTGGCGCGCATCGCCTGCAGCATATGCGTGGCCTGCTCATAGCCGACAAAACCGTGCTGCAAATCGATGGTTAGCGCGTCGTATCCTTGCTGCGCCATAATCTCGGCGGTAAAGGTGTTAGCGATACTCAGCCAGCCATTGAGCACCGTTTGCCCTTCATTCCAGCGTGCTTTGATATTATTCAGCTTCATCAATCAGTTCCTTACAGCACGATTTGCGTCAGTTTGACGTTCATGTAGTCGTGGAGACCCTCACTTCCGCCTTCACGACCCATGCCGCTGGCTTTAACGCCGCCAAACGGCACTTCGGCAGCGGCCAGCGCATAGCTGTTAATACCGACCATACCGGATTCGAGGCGCGCAACGGTTTCACGAATACGGGCCGGATCACGGGTAAAGGCGTAAGCGGAGAGGGCAAAGTCAGAGTTATTAACGCGTCGCCACAGATCCTCGCTATCGCGAAATGAGGTGATGGCGGCGATCGGACCAAAATTTTCTTCGGCGATCGCCAGCGCATCATCGGGGACGTCGGCAATGACGGTTGGAGCAAAGAAGTACCCACCATTTAATTCGATACGTTCGCCGCCGGTCACGATCCGCGCTCCTTTATCTCGCGCATCTGCCACAATCGCCTCGATAGCTTTGAGACGACGAGGATTGATCAGCGGGCCCATTTGCGTGCCTTCATCCAGCCCGTAACCGACTTTCAGTTTTTTCGCGCGCTCGGCAAATCCTTGCACAAAGTCGTGGTAGAGGCTTTGATGCACATAAAAGCGATCGCAGGTGACACAAACCTGACCACAGTTGGCAAATTTGGTTGCCACAGAAAGGTCGAGCGCTTTTTCCAGATCGGCATCGTCATAGACGATGACCGGCGCGTTGCCGCCTAACTCCATGCTAAGGCGTTTAATCGTGGCCGCTGAATCCCGAATCATCTGCTGACCAAGCTGCGTTGAGCCGGTCAGCGAGACTTTCTTCACCACCGATGAAGCAATCAGCGGTTCATAGGTGGTGGCAGTTGGCCCGACGACCAGATTCGCCACACCAGCCGGCACGCCCGCTTTACGCAGGCACTCAAATATCATCATGGCGGAGCCGGGGACTTCACTGGATGGACGTAACACCACCGTGCAGCCAGCCGCGAGTGCGGGTGCAAGCTTGCGTGCCACCAGCACCACCGGGAAATTCCACGCGGTAAATGCCGCCACCACGCCTACCGGTTCGTGCGATACTTCACAACGTCCGCCTGGCACCCGGCTTTCTACAATGCGACCATAGATGCGACGCGCCTCTTCGGCGTACCAGATAAATTGGTCAGTCGATAATTCCCATTCGCGCCTGGCCTGCGCCAGCGGTTTACCACTCTCCCTCGAAATGATCTGTGCGGCCTCTTTCGCTAACACAGTCATCTCTTTTGCCACCGCTTGCAGCAAATCGGCCCGTGCCCAGCCAGCGCTGGTTCGCCATTCGACCAGTGCCGCTTCGGCGCTTGCCAGAGCAGATTGGGTGTCGGTGGCAGAGGCGGCTGCAATTTCACCCAGCGTTTGCCCGTTACCGGGATCGGTAACGATCACCGGTTCTGCACCGCTGCCCTGACGCCATTCGCCATTAATAAACTGTCCAAAGTTTTGATACATGTTGATCCGTTCCTCCGGTAGCGGTTTCAGGCTAAAAGCGACTGCCTGAAACGGTCAGCTGAGAGGGAGGACCTGGAGTGCGAATCCCCCGACAGCATTGATAGTTGCAATGTTAGGATCACGGCAATAAAAATTGCAATGTAATGGCAGGCATGAGGTGAAAATGAGGGTTTTCTTTAAAATATCTATAAAAATCAAAAACTAAAGTGATTTAAATTTCATTGTAAAAGGTGTTTCATTCAGACTAAAAGTGAATTTTTCGAACCAAATCACAAATATCACGCAGAGCTTTTCCCTGTTGAGAGCGAATGAGTTAGAACTAATTGCATTAAAGTTTTACTTGCAATTTTTATTGCGGTAGCGTGCTGGCGAGATGGGCTGTTCGCCGAAAAGGATTAATGCATGAGCAAGATTGAGAAGATGCAAACCACGCTGCCGCATGAAAATTACGAACAAATTGTGGATGAGATTACTAAACGCTATGCGCAGCTGTCGGTACGGCATCAGCAGGCGGCACGCTATGTGACGCAAAATCCGAACACGGTGGCGCTGGAATCGATTAACGCTGTAGCCGCCAAATGCGGACTGCATCCCTCGGTGCTGGTGCGCTTTGCGCAGGTGTTTGGCTATAGCGGTTTTAAACAGATGCAGAGCGTATTTCAGACTCGACTCGCCACTGCGGCACCGGGTTACAATGAACGCATCACCGCGCTTGAGAATGATCTGCGTAAGAATGAGCAGAAAGGCAGCCTCGGCTTTCTGCAAAGCCTGGTGATACGGGACATCGCTACACTGCAGGAGCTGCTGAGCAACGTTGCGGAAAGCGATCTTGATGCGACTGCGGCATATCTGAAGGAGGCGGAGACTATCTACATCGCCGGTCAGTTGCGCTCCGAGCCGATTGCGTTATTGCTGCGCTACCTGCTCACCATGTTGAATCGCCGGGTGATCCTGCTGGATTCCGCTGGCGGCCTGGCGCCGGAAATGGCCAACAATATGCGTGAAAGTGACGTACTTATCGCCATCGCGTTTCGCCATTATGCCAAAGAAGTGATCGCCATTGCCGACCATGCCAGCGCACGCACCATTCCGGTGATCGCCATTACCGATGGGCCGCTATCACCTTTAGCCAAAAGCGCCAGCGTGCTGTTCAACATTCCGGAGGAGGAGTACAGCTTTTCGCGATCGCTGGCCGCGCCGGTTTGTCTGGCGCAAAGCATCGCCATGGCGCTGGCAGCAGTATTGCAGCCGGAAGTGGCGCAGCCGCGCATCGAAACCATTACTGAACGTGAGAAGCGCACTGAATCACCGCGCAAACGCAACCGCGCCTAATTGAACTAACGGGCTCCCTCTCGCTGCAGAGTGGGAGTTTTGTCGCCTGAAATTGCAACTTATATTGCTGTTGTTTTTTTTTAGCAATTTAAGTTGTGAAATAAAACACCACGCTGCACAGCAGCATCTTTGAAAAGTGAGTATGGATATGGCTACGATTCGTTGCACGACGGCTCAGGCGATAGTTCGCTATCTGAGCAATCAGTTTACCGAGGTAGATAGCAAACGCGTGCCGCTGTTTCCGGGCGTGTATGGCATATTTGGCCACGGCAATGTCACCTGCCTGGGCGAGGCGCTGGAGGCGGTGCAGGATGTATTACCCACCTGGCGCGGGCAGAATGAGCAGTCGATGGCCTTTGCGGCCGTGGGATTTGCCAAGGCGATGGTGCGACGTCAAATTATGGTTGTCACCGCCTCAATTGGTCCTGGCACTACCAATCTGCTTACCGCTGCGGGCGTAGCGCATACCAGCCGTCTGCCGCTTTTAATGATCTGTGGTGACAGCTTTGCACGTCGTCATCCCGATCCGGTAATGCAGCAGGTCGAGCATTTCAACGATCCGACCCAAACCGTGAATGATGCCTTCAAAGCGGTATCGCGCTACTGGGATCGGATTACCTATCCTGAACAGATCCTCTCCTCTCTGCCACAGGCTGTGGCAACCCTGCTCGATCCTGGCGACTGTGGCCCAGCGTTTATTGGCGTATGCCAGGACGTGCAGGAGATGGCGTGGGATTACCCTGAAGAATTCTTTGCCCCGCGTTTGCATCTGATGCCGCGTCCACGTCCCGATCGCCAACTGCTGGCTCGCGCTGCTGAGCGCCTAAAACAGGCTAAACGTCCGCTGATTATTTCCGGTGGCGGCGTGCGCTATTCGCAGGCTGAAGCAGAACTGGCGCAGTTTGCACTGGCGCATGGCATCCCGGTAGTGGAAACCATCGCCGGAAAGGGCGCGTTTACCCACGATGACCCCATTCATTGTGGGCCGATTGGCATTCTCGGTTCAACTTCGGCCAATGCGCTGGCCGCCGAGGCGGATGTGGTGATTGCGGTGGGCACGCGCTTGATGGATTTCGTCACCGGTTCATGGACGGTATTCGATCATAAAGCACAATTTATTGCGCTCAACGCCGCGCGCTTTGATGCGCACAAGCATCTGGCCATCCCGCTTGAGTGTGATGCCCGTGAAGGCGTTAGCGAACTGCACATGGCGCTCGGCAGCTGGAAAGCAGCAGATAGCTGGCTGGAAAAAGGTCGCCGGGCGTTTGCCAAATGGAACGAGCTGATTGCGGCACGGCAGGAACGCACAGTATCAGATGGTGATCCCACTTACGCGCAGGTGATTGGCGTAGTGAATGCGGCGGCGGCGGCAGAAGATTACATCATCAGCGCGGCAGGCGGACTGCCCGGTGAACTGGTCAAGGGCTGGAGGGTGAAGAATCCGGGCACGTTTGATTGCGAATTTGGCTTCTCCTGCATGGGCTATGAACTCTCCGCTGGCTGGGGCGTGGCGATGGCTGAGCAGGATCGCGACGTGTTCGTGATGATTGGTGACGGCACCTACATGATGATGAATTCCGATATCTACTCCAGCGTCCTTTCGGGTCATAAATTCATTTTGCTGGTATGCGATAACGGTGGTTATGCGGTGATCAACCGTCTGCAAAATGCCAAGGGCGGCGCCTCATTCAATAATCTGCTGAAAGATTGTCGGGTACAGGAGCCGTTTCACGTCGATTTCGTGGCTCATGCGCAATCTATGGGGGCGCTGGCGCGCAAGGTCTCCTCGCTGGATGAGCTTGAGGAAGCGATCGGCTGGGCCAAAGGTAACGATCGCACCACGGTCATCTCCATCGATACTCATCCGTTTGACTGGACGCCAGGGGATGCCTGGTGGGATGTTGGCGTACCGGAAGTCAGCGCACGTGACAGCGTTAACCAGGCACGTGAAGAGCACGTTAAAGGTCGCCTGGCGCAGCGCGTCGGCATTTAATCAGGGAGTTCATGATGTTAAAAGCAAAACTGGGCATCGCGCCCATTGCCTGGTCGAACGATGACTTACCACAGTTAGGTGGGGATACGCCGCTCACTACCTGCTTGTCTGAAAGTCGTCAGGCGGGATTTCAGGGCGTTGAAACCGGCGGTAAGTTTCCCAAAACCGCTGACGCGCTAAAGCCGCTTCTGCAAGAGTTTCAGCTGGATTTGGTATCAGGCTGGTACTCCGGCACCTTGCTGGACAACAGCGTGGAGGAGGAGATCAAAAAATCCCTGCCGCAAATGCAGCTGTTTCGTGAGTGCGGCGCGGCTTGCCTGGTATATGGCGAAACGGCTGGCACCATCCAAAATCAGCAGCATGTGCCGTTGGCGCAGCGTCGTCGTCTTAATGATGAGCAGATGCACGAGTACGGTGAAAAATTGATCCAGTTTGCTGCGTTTTGCCATGATTACGGCGTGCCTCTGGCTTTCCATCATCACATGGGAACCGCCATTGAGGATGAACATGATATTGACCGCTTGATGGCCGTCACCACGCCAGAGGTTGGGCTACTGTTTGACGCCGGTCACCTGGTTTTTGCAGGCGTAGATCCGCTGCGTATTCTGGAAAAACATGGTGATCGCATCATTCACGTGCATACCAAAGACGTGCGCGAAGAGGTCCTGCGCGCCGTAGACCGAAATAGCAATTCCTTCCTTGATGCGGTGCTGCAAGGGGTTTATACCGTCCCAGGTGATGGCATGATCGATTTCAGCACCATTGTTAATAAGTTGGCACAAGTCGGCTATCAGGGCTGGTTTGTGGTGGAAGCAGAGCAAGATCCGGCGAAAGCACCACCGCTGGAATACGCGCGTATTGGTTATAAAACACTTCGTTCTGCGCTCGACGCAGCCGGTTATTCAGTCATTTCAGGAGCAATATGATGAGCCAGTTAACAGGTAAAGTGGCCGTAGTTACCGGTGGTACTCAAGGCGTGGGTGCAGCGATTGCGCGCCAGTTTACGCAGCTGGGCGCTAGCGCGGTTGTGATTTGTGGGCGCAATCAGGAGAAAGGTACAAAGGTTGCCGAGCGTTTAAGCGGAGAAAGTGAAACCAAAGTGGATTTCGTGCGCGCGGATTTATCTAACGTAGAAGACTGTCGTAACGTCATCGCCACCGCAGATAAACTGCATGGCCGCGTCGATATTTTGGTTAACGCTGGCGGCATGAGCGATCGCGGTACCATTTTAGATACCGACCCCGAACTCTTTGACCGCATCTTCGCCACCAACGTACGTGGCCCGTTTTTCTTAATGCAGGAAGCCATCAAGCTGATGCGCCGCGATAACATTGCGGGCAGCATCGTAAATATCTGTTCGATGTCATCGCTGGCAGGGCAACCTTTTATCTCCGCGTACTGCTCTTCGAAGGGCGCGCTAGCCACTCTGACACGCAACACCGCCTACGCCTTACTACGTAACCGCATTCGTGTGAATGGCCTCAACATTGGCTGGATGGCATCGGAAGGCGAAGATCGCATCATGAAGCAATATCACAGCGCGGAGGATAACTGGCTGGAGAAAGCAGCGGCGTCTCAGCCATTTGGCCGCCTCATTCAACCGGAAGAAGTGGCGCGCACGGTAGCATTCCTGGCCAGTGAAGAATCCGGATTGATGACCGGTTCAATGATTGAGTTCGATCAGTCAGTCTGGGGTGGCTATGATCAAGCTGCTGCACCTGCCTCCCCGCTTTAAGCTCTTTCCCCAGTCTGTGAAAGCAGGCTGGTTCCTCATTTTATTAACTCATAGAAGAGGATGCGCCATGAATCTAAAACAACTCGATAGTATTGCTCAATTTTATAATCAGCTGCTGCTTCAGGTTCGCTTTCTGAAATTCAGTAAGCGGCGAACACCAGAAGAGGAGAAAAAAGAGTTGCTCGTTAAGTGGCTGATTGAAGAGAAAAAGTTGAAAAATTTTGGTGAAGAGTGTCGACATGAGATCGTATATATGATTCTCGAATTAGAGAACAGCAGTCTCAGAAACTTTGAAAGTAAAGTGGAGCATCTTGAGACTAATTGCGCTGCTATTCGACTGGAGATGGAAATGAGTCAGGCGCTAAAGAGGGAAACGTCAACAAAATCGGGCTACGGTTGAAATGTCTGCCTCAGGACGAGGCAGATTTGGAGCTCCATTCACACTTATCCGATCTAGCCCGCTTCTCCTTCATCTTCTAAACCAACCGCAGCGCAACGCAACGCAACGCAACGAACCATATAGTGAATTAATCTAAAGTGATGATTTTCATCGAAGGGGTTCAAATCGAAGCTACAAAAAAATACATCTTAGGTGGTGTAGCGGACTTTGGCTTAAGCGATCTACCATGAAGGCCTTACGACAGTGCCTTTGAACTTTTAGCCTCTCTTCCAGACAGAAAGCGCGTGATAATGATGGGGTTCAATGGCTCCCTCGCAGACGCTCACATCACCAATGCGCAATCCATTAATAACGATTTCGTTTAGGTATACCAAGGAAACCTGCAGTGAAGAAAATATCTTATTTTCATTATCTTATATTTATTATTCAGATTCCGCTAGCCTGCCAAATTGCTGGTTGATGGTTACAAGAACCTTCAGCGAAGTCCTGAGAAGTCTGTAGCCAACACGAAGATAGCCGGGACCTCAAGCGTCCCGGCCAAAGGCTAACGCTAAAAACTATAATCCACCGCCGCAAAATACCTTCTGCCGTCTTCGTTATAGCTATAGTCGTCACGGTTGAGAGCTTTATCGGTCAGGTTCAGAACCCCTGCGCGGATCTTCACTGCTTTATTCACCTTATAAGACCCCCCGGTATTCCAGATGGTGTATCCGCCAGGCGTGGCGTTGCCTTTGGTCACGGGGCGGTTTTTACCTTTGTAATTCGCGGAAAGATAGAAGCTTCAGCCGTTTCCAGTCGAGCGTCGCATTACTGGTGTGGAACGGCAGTTCGGATAACAGCTTGTTGCCGCCATTACTCCAGTCGCGGGCGTCGTTATAGGTGTAATTCAGTTTAAGGTTCAGCTTGTCAGTGACCGGTAGACCAGGTTCGGTTTCCAGCCCACGGATCCGTGCTTTATTCACGTTGTAATACCGAAAGATCGGGTTGCCGCTGGCATCAAATCCGGCAAAGTTTTGATAGGTCTGCGCCAGATTGCGGTTGGCGGTGCGGATAACTGTAATCATGTCGTCGATGTCGTTCTGGAACACCGTCGCGCTGGCGGTCACATCTTCAAGCAGACCTTCCTGACCGGCTTAATAAAGGCCGAACTCCACGTTTTCGCTGGTTTCCGCTTTCAGATTCTTACTGCCCACAACATTACAACTGTCGCGGCAGGAGGAACTTCGCCAGTCCGGACTTAACTGCAGCAGAGAAGACGCTTTGAAGGCTGATGTCCAGCCGCCTTTCATCGTGATGGTATCACAGTAGCGCTGTAGACCAGATAAGCACGCTGGCTCCAGTTGACGCCGTAGTTTTCGTAGTCATCCATACGCACGCCGCCGGTAAGCGCCAGCTTTTCGAAGATGCGCCATTCATCTTCCAGAAACAGCGTATACTGATTTGCCTCCGTGCTGCCGCCGTTTTCATGTTTACCGCGTCTTACAGTTTATCGTTGCGGTATTCGCCGCCGAACGTCAGGAATTGGGCGTAATCGCCCAGCGGGATCATGACCTTGCCGTCGAGGGAATTGTTTTTAGAGGTGATGGTTTGGGCGTTTTTATTTTCGATTTTCTCACCGTAGAAACGCAATTCGGTGTTCGCCACTTCCCAGCGGCCATTGTGGCCCAGCGAGTAGTTTTCACGCTCGATACGGTTTTTATCCAGCGTGTCGGAATCACAATCCTGGCGGTCCATCCCGTAACCAAAAGTGATGTCCTGATCTTTATCCGGCGTCAGTGAGCATTCGACGTTGGCGTTGCGCGATGTGTAGCCTTCGATACGCGGCTGACCGGTGCTGCCGCTGGCAGAACTGGCCTTATCTTTCTCACGTTTACCCTGCGCACCGTAAACTTTCACGCCCAGTAAATCATCGACCAGCGGGCCGCTGGCAAAAAAGTGGCCATTGCCGCTGTCGCCGCGATCGCGATGTTCCTGAACGGTGGTGTCGGCGCTCAGCGTGCTGTGCCATTGCGTGCCGACTTTACGGATGATGATGTTGACCACGCCACCCAGCGCGTCGGAGCCGTATAAGGAGGACATCGGCCCATGCACCACTTCGATACGTTCGATGGAATCCGCAGGGATTCAGCTCAGATCGAAATCGTTATGGCGGAAAACGGCGTTACGGGAGTTCACGCGTTTGCCGTCGACCAGGATCAGCGTATAGCCGGGGCAAAATCCCTTTTACTCGGTCCAGTAAGTACCGGTCGGTTCGATGACAAGGAACGGTTTATAGAATTGCGTTTGCTACGCTTCAGGATCAGCAAACTTCTGCGGATAAAACACCCTGGCGAAGAACTGCACGGCCAGCACGTTACAGGAGGAATAGTACCAGATGCCAAAACTGCGACCGGCTTAAACCACTTTCAGCGTGCTGATGTCTTACGCGCCAGTAGCGGCTTCAGGCTGGCACTCACCTGCTCCGCAGTAGTCTGCGTGCCCGGCGCTAAACCGGCGGCTAGCGGATCGCCCGCTTTCGGCGCTTTGGCGCCACCGCTGACCAGATAGATATCCTGCTGCGCGGCGATAACTTTTTCCAGATTCACCTGCCCGAGCGCGCCTGGCAGATCGATAAAGTCCCGCATATTGCCGTTACCGTCTGAGCAACAGCATTCATGAGCTAAAGACGCCTGAGCCATGACCATTTTTTTCACCACGTCACATCAGGCGCTATATTAAGACATAGCTGCCCTGCGCCTGCACCAAAAAAGGGCTTTAACCCTTGCACTATCACGACTTTGCACCGTTCCGCTTCTTCTGAGGCTGGCACACTTTATGCTTGGATATTTGACAGCCTTTAACGTCTGCGAGGTGACGATGCTGAATATCAATCTCTCCGCTTCACCCTTTTTTGATGAGATGCTTCTGGCTGAAGGTGAACACCGTGACCACTACGCCGCCTACTGGCACTGGCTGCAGCAGGCCGATCACCAGGCGGTACAGCGCAAGCGGGAAGAAGCCGCCTTCCTGTTTCACCGGGTAGGGATTACTTTCAATGTCTACGATGACGATAATGGCGCTGAACGGTTGATCCCGTTCGACAGCGTGCCACGTATTATCCCGGCCGCCGAGTGGGCCATGCTCGATGCCGGCATTCGTCAGCGTGTGCAGGCACTCAATGCCTTTCTCTACGACATCTACCATGAACAACACATTCTGAAAGCGGGCGTCATTCCGGCAGAACAGGTTCTGGCTAACGAACAGTATCAACCCTGTATGCAGGGTGTTGATCTCCACCGTAACATCTATGCACACATTATCGGCGTGGATATGGTGCGCAACAGTGATGGCGAATATTACGTCCTGGAAGATAACCTGCGTACCCCCTCCGGCGTCTCCTATATGCTGGAGAACCGTAAGATGATGATGCGGCTCTATCCGGAACTGTTTGCACAGCAGCGCATTGCGCCCGTAGAACGCTATCCGTCACATCTGCTGCAAACGCTGCGCGAAAGCTCACCCGTCAACGATCCCACCGTGGTGGTATTAACACCAGGCCGCTTTAACAGCGCTTACTTCGAACACAGTTTTCTGGCCCAGCAAATGGGTGTTGAACTGGTGGAAAGCGCCGATCTGTTTGTGAAGGATGGCATGCTGTTCATGCGCACGACGGCCGGGCCATGCAGAGTGCATGTGATCTATCGTCGGGTTGACGACGCTTTCCTTGATCCGCTGGCGTTCCGCCCTGACTCCATGCTCGGCGTACCAGGACTGCTATCGGTTTACCGGGATGGCAATGTTGTCCTGGCCAATGCCATCGGCACGGGTGTGGCTGATGACAAATCTATCTATCCTTACGTACCGGATATGGTGCGCTTTTATCTGCAGGAAGAGCCGATCCTCAACAACGTCCCAACCTGGCAGTGCAGGCATAAAAATGAGCTGTCGTATGTGCTGGCCAACCTCGAAAAAATGGTGGTGAAAGAAGTTCACGGCGCTGGGGGTTACGGCATGTTAATTGGCCCCGCCGCGAGCAAAGCTGAGCTCGCCCACTTCCGTGACCTGTTGCTGGCGCGTCCGCAGAATTACATCGCGCAAAACACACTGGCATTATCCACCTGTCCCACGTTTGTCAACGACGGTCTGGCACCACGTCATATCGATCTCCGGCCCTTTGCGCTCAGTGGCGCGGAGATCCGACTGGTGCCTGGCGGGCTTACCCGCGTCGCGTTGACGGAAGGATCGCTGGTCGTCAATTCATCTCAGGGCGGCGGAACCAAGGACACCTGGGTACTGGAGGATGATCTATGCTGAGCCGCACAGCCAGTGAACTCTATTGGATGGCCCGCTATCTGGAGCGGGCAGAAAATATCGCCCGGGTGCTGGACGTCACCAACAAGCTGTCGATGATGCCAATCCGCAACGGGGGTACGCATGATCTGCTGGTACCGCTCAACCTGACCAGCACCAGCGAGCTATATGCTGAGACCTACCCGACACTGACGATGCCCAATCTGGTCAGTTTTTTCGCTCTTGATAACCGGAATCACAGCAGCATTTTCAGTTGCCTGCAGATGGGCTGGAACAACGCGCACGCGGTGCGTGGCAGCCTGTCATCCGAAGTCTGGGAGTGTATTAATGCCACCTGGATCGGGATGAAATCGATACGCCGTCAGGGCATCGGCTCAGACGGTGCCGACGCCTTCTTTGACTGGGTGAAAGAGCGCTCTCATCTGTTCCGCGGTGCCATGTTCGGTACTCTGCTCCGCAGCGATGCGATGCACTTTATCCGCCTGGGGACGCTGCTGGAACGGGCTGATGGCACTGCCCGTCTGCTGGAGGTGAAAAACCGACTGATGGACATTGATGACGACCCGGTGCGCGAATATTACCGTATGGACACACTGCTGCAGGCGGTAAGCGCGCGCGAAGCCTACCATAGTATTTATAAGCAGCCCCTGAGCCGGGAGACTATCGCCGAACTGATGATCCTGCGCAACGAGCTGCCGCGTTCGTTGCTGGCGTGTATCAACGATATGGTTCAGCAACTGGAGCTGATTGGGGGCCGTGCAAACCCGCCCCGCCGCCTGGCGCACATCCTGCACGCCGAGCTGCGCTTCAGCTCCATGAGAGACCTGAACAGAATCGGGCTGAACAACTGGCTGGAAGCCTTTCTCACCCAGGTCAACGAGATCGCCGAAAGTATTCATCACACGTATCTGGAGGCGCAATGAAACTTAGCATTGAGCACAACACGCACTATCGTTACGACCAGGCAGTGCAACGGAGTATTCAGTACCTGCGTCTGACGCCTCAGGAATCGCCTCATCAACGCATACTTTCCTGGCAACTGACCTTGCCGGAGAAGGCGGTCTGCACCACTGACGCCTTCGGCAACATTATGCATGTGCTGACACTTGATGAGCCGCATGAGTCCATCACCATTCATGCACATGGCGTGGTGGAGATTGAACACGGCATTGAAGATCAGGCTCAGGGGCATTTGTCGCCGCTGGTCTTTCTGCGCCACAGTCCGCTGACCCAGCCTGATACGGCGATTCAGGCGTTTGCCCTGCGCTATCATCAGCCTCAGGCGATTCTGGCCGCCCTGGAAAACCTGATGGCAGACCTGCTGCTCAGGATGCCTTACACCCCAGGTTCTACTCTTGTGACCGACAGTGCCGCTGAGGCTTTCGCCGCCCGTACCGGCGTCTGCCAGGATCATACGCATGTCTTTCTGAGCTGCTGTCGTAGTCTCAATATACCGGCACGCTACGTCAGCGGTTACCTGCACAGCAAAGACTCTACCCATGTCGCCACGCATGCCTGGGGCGAAGTCTGGGTAGAAGACCGCTGGCACTGCTTTGACGTCACCAACAATACCCGAATGCCTGATCAACATCTTAAGCTTGCCGTCGGCATTGATTACCTGGATGCCTGTCCGGTACGCGGTTTACGCATTGGTGGGGGCTACGAAGATATGTGTGCGATTGCCGCCGTACAAATGATGTAAATCGCGACTTGCTGATGGTGAAAACTTCATGCACGCTGATGGCGTGCAAATCTTTTTTTGAGGGGAGTGTGGTATGACCTATTGTGTGGCCATGCGCCTGTCATCCGGGCTGGTCTTTGCATCCGATTCACGCACCAATGCTGGCGTGGATCATATTTCCACCTTCCGTAAACTGCACGTGTTTCATCAGGACGGCGATCGTACGCTGGTGCTTCAGACTGCCGGCAATCTCGCGACCACGCAAAGTATTATCAGTCTGTTGCGACACCGCAGCAGGAATGCCGACTGCCCCAATCTGCTGAATGCCTCCAGCCTCTACGACGCCGCATCTCTGGTCGGCGAGACGGTTCGTGAGGTCATCCAGCGTGACAGTGAAGCACAACAGAATGGCAGTACGACAGACTTCAGTTGCAACCTGCTGCTCGGCGGTCAAATCAATGGGGATGAGATGGGTCTGTTCCATATTTACCCACAGGGTAATTTTATTGAAGCAACCCGTGATACGCCCTATTTCCAGATTGGTGAAAGCAAGTACGGCAAACCGATCATCGACCGGGTGCTTCACTACGACATGTCTCTGGAGCAGGCGATGCAATGCGCGCTGATTTCACTGGATTCGACCCTGCGCAGCAATCTGTCCGTTGGTCTGCCGCTCGACGTGATGATCTACCCTTGTGATAGCTACAGCGATGCCCGGCAATACCGCATTACCGAAGACCACCCGTACTTCAGTACTATCCGTAAAGGCTGGGGAGAAGGCTTAGTCAGCACCTTCAGACAGCTTCCGCCGCTGGTTCTCTAGTCAGAATCGGGCATCCTGTTCCCCTTTACAGCCCCAGCCCAAACACGAAATAATACCACCACAAGCCGGGTCGGAATCCGGTCGCTACTTACTCTCAACTCTGCGGACCCCTTATGAATAACGAAATTTCTCTCAAATATTATGATGTCGCAGATGAGTACGCGACGGAGGCTGCTAAGCCGATCAGCGAAGCGGAACGTACTCCGCTGGCGCATTACTTTCAGTTGCTGATCACCCGTCTGATGAATAACGAAGAGATCAGTGAAGAGTCGCAGCAGGATATGGCGCGCGAAGCGGGTATCGATGAGCAGCGTATTGATGATATCGCCGAATTCCTGAACCGCTGGGGCAACGAGTAAGAGATATGCACCGGCAGACGAGCGTTGCGCCATCCGCCGGTTAACCTTTTTGTCTACCGCATTCACCTCAGCGCCGGGCACCCGCCCCAGTCTTGCTGCCCGATCGAAAATTATCACCCAGACTTATATAGTCTGCGCAGGCATTGTGTTTTACACTGCGCGCTGTAAAAAACTGAGTAGATTAAGCAGGCAAAAATGGCGATGAACGGAACGATCACAACCTGGTTTGAAGATAAAGGTTTTGGCTTTATCAAAGATGAAAACGGTGATAACCGCTATTTTCATGTGATTAAAGTCGCCAATCCTGATCTGATTAAGAAAGATGCGGCGGTGACATTTGAACCCACCACCAACAACAAAGGCTTGTCCGCTTATGCGGTGAAAGTCGCACCGACCAGCAAATACATCTATATCGCAGGTGAGCGGCTGAAGATAACCTCGATTAAGTCTTACCTGGTTTACAACGAAGACGTCCCGGTTGATGCCGGTGTCGACAAAGAGAACGCGGTGCTCTCAGTGGGCCTGTTGCTGAATAACATCCGTCCGAAGTCTGACCCGAATGCCAGTGAGATGCGCTCGCTGAAAAAGCTGGCGGTGACTACCTTCCAGGGCACGACGCTGATCTTCTCCGAAGATGAGATCGACATCGAAAGCACGGTTAAAGTGCTTAAAGGCCTGAAGTAATCCCGCAGGCAGGCCGGGATTCTGTGAGCAGGATTTCGGCCTTTATGCCCGCATCCGCCTGATATTCAGGCACATCTCCTGACATGATGCTACCCGGTGCCGTGAGAAAGCGAATCTCTGGCAGATAAAACCGCCCTGCTCTCCCGCCTAATCCGTTGTTCATGATAAAACAAAGGTCAAAAGCGCAACGCATCAAGGTTCATCCCCACAACGCGTCTTTCCAGGTTAGAATCAGATACTTTGTTCAGTTATGGCCAATGTTTTCCATCATCGCAAAGTGATACGAAAAGCGGGTGAAATAAGGTATAAAGCCGCATGAAAATCCCAAACAGAATCCAGCCCCTGGTCGATGACGGCCTTATTGACGATGTGCTGCAGCGGCTGAAAAGCGGCAAAGAAGCAGACGTCTATACCGTGCTTTGCGGCGGTAAAGTGCAGTGCGCCAAAGTTTATAAAGAAGCGACCCAGCGTAGCTTCAGGCAGGCGGTGCAGTATCAGGAAGGACGTAAAACCCGCAACAGCCGTAACGCCCGCGCCATGCAGAAAGGCACGAAGTTTGGCCGTAAGCAGCAGGAGGAGTCCTGGCAGACTGCCGAAGTGGACGCCCTGTTCCGCCTGGCTAATGCCGGTGTTCGCGTGCCCCAGCCTTATCTCTGCATTGACGGCGTGTTACTGATGGAGCTGGTGACCGACGCTAATGGTTCCGTTGCGCCGCGCCTCAGTGACGTCACGCTCTCCGAAGTGGAGGCGATTACCGACTTCCACACCATGATTCGCAACATCGTGCGTATGCTCTGTGCCGGTATCGTCCATGGTGACTTATCCGAGTTCAACGTGCTGCTGGACGATCAGGGCCCGGTGATTATTGACCTGCCACAGGCGGTCGATGCGGCAGCCAATAACCATGCTGAGTCGATGTTCGAACGTGACGTAGACAACATCACGTCCTACTACGGTCAGTTCGCTCCGGCGCTGCTGAAGACGCGCTATGCCAAAGAGATCTGGCAACTTTATGAAGATGGCAAGCTGACCCCGGAAACACCGCTGACCGGACAGTTTGTCGAAGAAGAGCGCGTGGTGGATATGGATTCGCTGATGGATGAGATCATCACCGCAGAAGATGAATACTACGAGCGCCAGCGCGCCAGCCGTGAGCGCGACGAAGATTAGAAAAAAGGCAGCGAGTTGCCTCGCTGCCTCTGCACTAACGCACTACTACAATGCCCTCATCGTACGACGACCGTCAGCGCAATCAGCGTTAAGCCGATGATCATCACGCCGACAAATACCGTATCAAGCCTGCCTTTTTTCATCTTCGCCTCCCTAGAACCACTGACCAAACCGACGGATATAGAAACGTTTCATGCCCTGCGCCACCAGGCAGTAGCTGAACAGCGTCAGCACCAGCCAGGGGAAATATTGCCATGGCAGCGGCACCAGACCGACCATCGCACCCAGCGGTGAGAATGGAATCAGGATGCCCAGCGCCATTACCGCCAGCGTGGTCAGCATCACCGGTAAGGTGGCACGACTCTGGATAAACGGAATCTTCCGGGTGCGCAGCATATGTACCACCAGCGTCTGTGACAGCAGTCCCTCGATAAACCAGCCAGACTGGAACAGCGACTGCACACCTGCATGGTTAGCGCCGAAAACGAACCACATCAGTGCAAAGGTGGTGACGTCAAAGATTGATGACGTCGGGCCCATCCACAGCATGAAGCGTTTAATATTGCCGGCATCCCATTTACGCGGCTTATTCAGAAACTCACGGTCAACCTTGTCCCACGGCAGCGCCAGTTGGGAGACGTCATACATCAGGTTCTGAATCAGCAGATGAATCGACAGCATCGGCAGAAACGGAATAAAGGCACTGGCCACCAGCAGCGAGAACACGTTGCCGAAGTTGGAGCTGGCGGTCATGTTGAGATACTTGATGATGTTGCCAAAGGTCTCGCGTCCTTTGAGTACCCCCTCATTCAGCACCTGAAGATCTTTCTCCAGCAGGATGATGTCCGATGAGGCTTTCGCCACATCCGCCGCGCTGTCCACAGAAATACCGGTGTCAGCCGCCCGCAGGGCAGGCGCGTCATTGATACCATCGCCGAGGAATCCGACAGTGTGACCGTTCTGCTGCATCAGGCGCACCAGACGTGATTTCTGCAGCGGCGTCAGCTGGGCAAACAGGGTGCAGCGCTCTGCTTCGAGTGCCAGTTCATCATCGTTCATCGCCTCAATCTGATCGCCGGTCAGCATCGCCGGATCGGTCAGCCCGACATCGGCACAGACCCGCAGCGTCACCAGCGGATTGTCACCGGTCAGCACTTTCACCGTTACACCACTGTCGCGCAGGGCTTTAATCGCCTTACCGGCACTGGCTTTCGGTGGATCGCGGAAGGTCAGCATGCCCTGGATAACAAGATCGCGCTCATCACTGTCGCTGAGCGGCGCGTGCAGCTCGCCATCACGGGTTGCCACCAGCAGCACGCGATAACCCTGCTGATGATAGCGTTCGGTCTGCGCCAGCAGGGCCGCACGCTGTGCCGCATCCAGTGCAACGATCGCATCACCCTGCCGCACGGCAACGCTGACTGCCAGCATCTCTTCAACTGCGCCTTTACAGATCAGTTGTGAACGATGCTGTGTCAGATCCTCCACCAGCACCGACACCCGACGGCGGGTAAAATCAAACGGCAGCTCATCAACCAGCTGATACTGGCTGCGCTGAGTCTGTGAAATGACTTTATCGCCTGCGCAGAGCACGGCTCGGTCCATCAGGTTTTTTGCGCCACTCTGGCTGCCACTGTTAAGCCAGGCCAGCAGCAGGACCTGCTCATCTTCACTGCCCTGCGCATCCAGATGATGCGCCAGCAGGATAGTGTCCTGGGTCAGCGTGCCGGTTTTATCGGTGCAGAGCACATCCATCGCGCCCAGGTTCTGAATGGCGTTGAGCTTTTTGACGATCACTTTGCGCCGGGACATCGCAATGGCGCCTTTGGCCAGATTAGCGCTGACAATCATCGGCAGCATTTCCGGGGTCAGCCCGACCGCGACCGCCAGAGCAAACAGCGTGGCATCCATCCAGTCCCCTTTGGTGAAGCCGTTAATCAGCAGCACCACCGGGACCATCACCAGCATAAAGCGGATCAGCAGCTTGCTGACGCTGTTCACCCCACGGTCAAACGCAGTCTGTGGACGACTTCCGGTCAGCGATGAGGCCAGTGAACCAAACCAGGTTTCGCCTCCGGTCGCAACGACGACGGCGCTGGCTGTGCCGCTGGCCACGCTGGTGCCCATCAGGCAGATGTTCGGTGACGCCAGCAGCTCCTGGGCAGTCTGCTCATTAGCATCAATACCCGCATCGCTGCTGTGTTTCTCGACCGGCAGCGATTCACCGGTCAGCACCGCTTCACTGATAAACAGATTACGTGAGCTCAGCAGGCGCACATCGGCAGGCACCTGATCGCCGGTGCTGAGCAGAATAATGTCGCCCGGCACCAGCTCACTCATATTTACATCCTGACGCTGCGCGGTTTCACTGCCGGGCTCCCGCCGCAGCACGGTAACCTGGCTGCGAACCAGTGACTGCAGCGCCTGCGTCGCACGGTTGGTCCGAAACTCCTGCCAGAAGCGCAGCAGCCCGCTCAGCATCACCATGGTGCAGATGATGATGACGCCGGAGAGATCGGTCTCCTGACCGGCGCGCAGCGGCAATATATAGTCGGTAAAGAAGCTCACCAGCGCCAGGACCAGCAGGACGTAGATAAACGGGTTATTAAACGCCATCAGCAGCTGAATCAGCGCCGGTGGTGCTTTCTCATGTGCCACTTCGTTGCGGCCATACAGGGCCAGTCGTTTCGCCGCTTCAGCCTGAGTCAGACCCTGACGCTGACTGCGCAGGTTCGCCAGCGTCATCTCGACGTGCTGGCCTGCCTGCTGTGCGACAGCAAATATTTTTTTACTTTTTTTATCGTTACGGTTGCCGGATGAGGTGATCGCAACCTGTTCAAGTTTCATGTCGCTCATGTCGACATCTCCCTGATTTAAAGCAATAGTTGTCCTGCACGAAAAATAAGGTGCATGGATGAAACCTGGCGTGGCCGGGTTATTTAATGAGGCGACCTTCAGGAATAATGACGTTATTCCGCCTGCGTGAAAAATAATAACGCGCGCAGGATGACGTAACGCCAGTTAAGCGCTGTGTTTTAAAGGTCTGATATCGGCGTTCGGGCGCAGCCTGAGCTACGCCAGTCGGGGTGGAGGAAAAAGGGCTAAGATAAACAGCAGCATAACGCACACTCCTGTGGATAACAGGATTAGAAACAAGGAGCGCGATCGGTAATTAAAGCGGGGATCGCTGCTCGCCGGTTGGCAAGCAGCAGAGAAAATTCAGCTTGCCAGAATTAAAATTAATCTCGGGTGACTGTCCAACTGAATTCTCCTGAAGTTATTTGCCGCTATTATAAAGAGAGGAATATTGGGGTAAAGCGATTCAGAGATAAATAACCGCTTCGTTGAGGATTTGTTTCTGCTCAGGTTGCCGCTTCGGTAACAACATGGCGATCTTCTTATAACCACAACCTAACCCTTATAACCTTTTGACATATGATTAGCCCATATTCGACTATTCTTCGCATCGGCCCTTTCGTAAACTCGCGTAACTTTTTAGAGGCAAGGAAATTTCATGAAAACTATAATTCCATCACTGCTGGCGCTGACGCTGGCTGCCGCTTTCACAGCACAGGCCGCAACACCCAAAGATACGCTGGTTATTGCCCAATCTACCGACGACGCCGACAGCTTCGACCCGGCCAAAGGGTTTGAACTGACCAGCGTTCAGGCTTTTACGAATATCTATCAGCGTCTGGTACAGTCTGACCCGCAAAATCCGGTGGACCTGAAACCGACACTGGCCACCTCATGGCAGCCCGGCAGCGACAACCGCAGCCTGACCTTTGAACTGCGCAAAGATGCGAAATTCTCCACCGGTAACCCGCTGCGTCCGGAAGATGTGATCTTCTCGCTGGGCCGCGTGGTGAAACTGAACCTCGATCCCTCTTTCATCCTGACGCAGCTCGGCTGGACCAAAGATAACGTCGATGGCTTCCTGAAGAAGGTTGACGACAATCATGTGCAGATCAGCTGGACCGCCAACGTCAGCCCGACTTACGTACTGAGCCTGCTCTCTGCGCCGGTCTCGTCTATTGTCGATGAAAAAACCGCGATGGCGAACGCGAAGAATGGCGATTTCGGTAACGCCTGGCTGGCAACCCACTCGGCGGGTAGCGGTCCGTATCAGATCCGTAAAGTGGTGATGCATCAGGTGGTGCTGCTCAGCGCCAACCCGACCTCACCGGCGGGCGCGCCAAAAATGAAGAACATCCTGATCAAGAACGTGCCGGAACCGGCGGCGCGTCGTCTGCTGCTGGAACAGGGTGATGCCGATATCGCCCGTAACCTGGGTGCCGATCAGATTGCTGCGCTAAACGGCAAACCTGGCGTGAAGACAGAAGCGATTCCAATGGCGTCGCTCTACTACATCCAGTTCAACATCGGCGCGAACGAGACGATGAAGAACCCGGCCTTCTGGGAAGCAGCACGCTACCTGTGGGATTACAAAGGTATTGCTAATGAGTTGCTGAAAGGTCAGTTCGACGTGCATCAGAGCTTCCTGCCGAAGGGCTTCCTGGGCGCAATCAACGACACGCCATACAGCTACGACCCGGAAAAAGCCAAAGCGATTCTGAAGAAAGCGGGCCTGAACAACGTCACCTTCAAACTTTCCACCAGCAACCAGCCGCCTTATCTGGATATTGCGCAGGCGCTGCAGGGCAGCTTCGCCAAAGCTGGCGTGAAAGTGGAAGTGGTGCCCGGCCTGAGCTCCGAAGTCTCAACCAACGTGAAAGCGCATAAATATGAAGCGACGCTGAACGCCTGGGGCTCCGACTACTTCGATCCGAACACCAATGCCGCCTCGTTTGCTTACAACCCGGAAGATGGCAGCAAAACCATCGCCTTCCGTTCAGACTGGCACATTCCTGAGCTGAACAGGCAGGTCATTGCGGCCACTGCGGAAAGCGATCCGAAGAAGCGCATCGCGCTGTATGAAGTGATGCAGCGTGAAGTGATGAAGAACTCCCCTTACGTGATTGGCATGCAGGCGAAGAACCTGATCGCCCTGCGCGACAACCTGAAAGGCTATGTACAGGGCATTAACCCTGACATGGTGTATTACTCGCAGGTCACTAAGTAATGGCACAGTCTGTTCCTTCAGCCGGGTTCGCCCGGCTTTTTTGGCAGCGTGGCGGACGGCTGATCGGTAGCGTGCTGTCGCTGCTGGTCACGCTGCTCGGCCTGCTCGCCTTCACCTTTATGCTGTCGCATCTCTCGCCGATTGACCCGGTGCAGCAGATTGCCGGCGATCACGCCAGTGAAGCAACCTATCAACAGGTGCGTCACGACCTGGGGCTTGACCAGCCGGTGCTGATGCAGTTCTGGCGCTACATCGAACATCTGGCGCAGGGCGATCTGGGCGTCTCCCGTCTGACCAATCAGTCAGTGAGTGGCGACCTGATGACCACCTTCCCCGCCACCATTGAGCTGGCGACCTGCGCGATGATTTTCGCGGTGGTGTTCGGCGTCACGCTGGCGCTGCTGGCGGCGTGGAAACCGGGCAGCTGGATCGATAACCTCGCCCGCTTTATCTCGCTGCTGGGCTACTCGGTGCCGGTGTTCTGGCTCGGCCTGCTGGGCCTGCTGCTGTTTTATGCGGTGCTGCACTGGTCCGCCGGACCGGGACGGCTGGATGATATCTGGGTTTATACCCTGGAGCCGAAGACCGGCTTTGTGCTGATCGACAGCTGGCTGTCCGGTGAACCGGAGATGTTCCGCAACGCGATTGCGCACCTCTGGCTGCCGGTGGTGATCCTCGGCCTGCTGGCGATGGCGGGCATTACCCGTCTGCTGCGTGCTGCGCTGCTGGAAGAGAGCAGCAAAGAGTATGTGGTGCTGGCGCGTGCCAAAGGCGCGGGTCGGGTTCGCATCCTGCTGCGCCACATCTTCCCCAACGTGCTGGGCACACTGGTTACGGTGATCGCCCTCTCCTACGCCACCCTGCTGGAAGGTTCGGTGCTGACCGAAACCGTCTTCGCCTGGCCGGGTGTGGGTCGCTACATGACCAATGCGCTGTTCTCCGGCGATGTGCCGGCGATTCTGGGCTCCACCCTGTTGATTGGCAGCTGCTTTATTCTGATTAACGCCCTGGCGGATGTTTTAACCTGGTTAACCGATCCGAGAACCCGATGACGCAACAACTCTCTGAACTCGAAACGCTGCGACCACGCCGTCGCCGTCAACGTGTAACCTCGTTAACCGTTGGGCTGACGCTGGTGGCGATTCTTATCCTGATGGCGCTGCTGGCACCGCTGATTGCGCCATTCGATCCGAATATGCAGACCATGTCGAGCCGCCTGCTGGCACCGTCGGCGCAGCACTGGTTTGGCACCGATGGCTTTGGCCGCGATCTGCTGTCGCGCGTAATTTACGGCGCACGTCCTACGCTGCTGCTGGTGTCGCTGATTCTGGTGCTGACCATTCCGGCCGGGCTGCTGATCGGCATCACTGCCGGTTACGTCGGCGGCTGGACCGAACGCCTGCTGATGCGCATTACCGATATCTTCCTGTCGCTGCCGAACCTGGTGATCGCGCTGGCGCTGGTGGCGATTCTCGGCCCTGGCCTGATGAACGGTGCGCTGGCACTGGCGCTGACCAGCTGGCCGCCGTTTGCCCGTCAGGCGCGCGCTGAAACGCTGGCGCTGCGCCGCAGCGACTACCTGGCCGCCGCGCGGATGCAGGGGATTACGGGCTTTCGCCTGATGTTCGGTCATATCCTGCCGCTCTGTATGCCGACGGCGGTGGTTCGCGCCGCGCTGAGCCTGGGCGGGATTATCCTGGCCGCGGCCGGTCTTGGCTTCCTCGGCATGGGCGTGCAGCCGCCGACGGCAGAATGGGGTTCAATGGTCGCCGAAGGCAGTAAAGTGATCTTCGATCAGTGGTGGGTTGCTGCCGCACCGGGCGCGGCCATTCTGTTTGCCAGCCTGGCCTTTAACCTGACAGGCGATGGCCTGCGCGACCGACTGGATACCCGTCATGCAAAATAATCTGCTCCATGCCGAAGGGCTGACCATTCGCAGCGATGATGCGCTGCTGGTCGATAACATCAGCTTTTCCGTGGGCCGCGAGCGTGTGGCGCTGGTCGGTGAGTCCGGTTCCGGCAAGTCACTCACCGCCCGCAGTCTGATGGGCTTGCTCTCGCCCGCGCTGCATCTGCAGGCCAGCCAGCTTCAGGTCGCCGGTGAGAATGCGCTGACGCTGAGTGAGCGCTACTGGAACCAGCTGCGCGGTAACCGCGTGGCGATGGTGATGCAGGACCCGAAATATGCCCTTAACCCGACGCGCACCATTGGCTGGCAGGTAGAAGAGCCGCTGATCCTGCATCGCCGTCTGAGTCGTGCCGAGCGCAAAGAGAAGGTGTGCGAGATGCTGGATGCGGTCGGCCTGCCCGATCCGCGTCGTCTGATGCAGCAGTACCCGCATCAGCTCTCTGGCGGTATGGGCCAGCGCGTGATGCTGGCGATTGCGCTGATCACCGATCCTGACTTCCTGATCGCCGATGAACCGACCTCCGCGCTGGATCACGCCATGCGCGATCAGGTGCTGGCGCTGATTCGCGGTCTGGTGGAAGCGCGCAACATGGGTCTGCTCCTGATCAGCCATGATTTGCAGCAGGTCTCGGAACATTGCGAGCGGGTCATGGTGATGTACAAAGGCCGGTTGCTGGATACGCTGCCCGCCGCCGATCTGCCGCGCGCGACCCATCCCTATACCCGCACGCTGTGGGCCTGCCGCCCGGGCAAAGCGACTCATGGACAGGCTTTACCGGTGCTGGATCGCGCTGCGCTGGAGGTGAGTGATGATTAAGCTTAAGGATTTAAGCGTTGCCCACAAACAGGGTTACGAACTGCGCACCGTGGTGCATGAGGTCAACCTGGAGGTTAACGCTGGCGAGTGTTTTGGTCTGGTAGGGCCTTCAGGCTGCGGCAAGTCGTCGCTGCTGTGGGTGCTGGCCGGTCTGAACCCCCACTGGCAGGGCCAGATGCAGCTTGCCGGTCACGAGGTTCAGCCGGGCAAAGCCTTTACCGGCGCACTGCGTCAGGAAGTGCAGATGGTGTTTCAGGATCCTTATGCCTCGCTGCATCCGCGTCACCGCCTGCGTCGCACGCTGGCGGAGCCGCTGAAGCTGCTGAAACGCGATAACATCAACGATCGTATCGATCAGGGTTTTCGTCACGTCGGACTCGATCCCGCGCTGGCAGATCGCTATCCGCATCAGCTCTCCGGCGGTCAGCGTCAGCGCGTCGCTATCGTGCGCGCCCTGCTGTTGCAGCCGAAAATCCTGCTGCTGGATGAGCCGACGTCGGCGCTGGATATGTCAGTGCAGGCCGAGATCCTCAACCTGCTCAACGATCTTAAACAGCAGGATGGTCTGACGATGGTGTTGGTCAGCCACGATCCCGACGTAATTGATCACATGTGCGATCGCGCCGTGCGCATGGCGCAGGGTCGCATCATCGAGCAGATCTCTGCCTGAACTCAGGCCGGACGGCGTTCACCTGCCGTCCGGCGCTGCTTCGCCCACCGCGTATCGCTTATCACGCCGCATTGCCGCCTTTAACCTCTTTCTCCTCTTCCTCTGTCAGAACGATTCTTTTCCACAGCCTCATTTGACTGCCACTGCGGTGAAGCGGGCAACCGTATGCGACTGCGTAAATCGCAGCACCAGGCTGATGCGGTATACTCGCCGCAGTTTCTTTAAAAAAGGAGTCAGGTAATGACGGTAAAACTGCGTCCGCTGGAGCGGGAAGATCTGCACTTTGTCCATCAGCTGGATAACAACGCCAGCGTGATGCGCTACTGGTTCGAGGAGCCTTATGAGGCGTTTGTGGAGCTGTCCGATCTCTACAACAAGCACATTCACGATCAGACCGAACGCCGCTTTGTGGTGGAGCACAGCGGGCAGAAAGCGGGCTTGGTGGAACTGGTCGAGATTAACCATGTGCACCGCCGCGCTGAGTTTCAGATCATTATCGATCCGGCGCATCAGGGCAAAGGGCTGGCCACACAGGCGGCAAAGCTGGCGATGGATTATGGCTTCTCAGTGCTGAATCTTTATAAGCTCTACCTGATTGTCGATCAGGAAAACGAAAAAGCGATCCACATCTACACCAAGCTCGGCTTCGAGATCGAAGGCGTGCTCAAGCATGAGTTTTTCATTAACGGGGAGTACCGCAACACCATCCGCATGTGCATTTTCCAGCATCAGTATCTGGAACGCCATAAAACGCCAGGCGGAATGGTGAAGCCGACCGCACAGTAATCAGCCGCGCGCGCCAACCGGGTTCATAAAGGGACGCGGATGCTCCGGCTTGAGGTCGTACATGCCGCCATAGAAGGGATCGACCAGCAGCCAGCCGGGGAATCCACCCAGCGGAATGTTGCCTAGCAGATACCAGAGGTTAGCGCGTGCCTCGATCGGCACCGTAACCGGCACATAGCCCGGACTTTCCAGCATCAGCAGGTAGTGCTTTTTGCCAAAGTAGCGGCCGGTCGATTTGGCCAGCTCGACAGTCTGCGGCGTGAAACCCTGCGCCACTGCATAGCCACGCTCATCCTGCACGGTAAAGCGCGCGCCCTGTGGCAGAGAGTCGATGCGCACCATCTGGGTTTCAGTGCCGACAATGGTGGCACAGCCGCTAAGCAGCAGCGCGGCGGCCAGAGCCAGAATTCGCTGTTTCATGAAGGGGTCCACAGAGTGATCAGTGATCAGAGTGTAGACCGCCCTCTTCATCTCAATCGGGCTATCATCGCCCGATTCAGCCAGCTTATTGCGGTTGACAAGCGCGGGCGATAGCCGCGATGTCATTGGGAGAGGTACGGCAGCAGCCGCCAATCAGCTTCGCGCCGGCCTGTTGCCACTCGTCCAGCTTGTCATGCAGCGTGCAGCCAGATGGCGCTGAATGCCAGGTTTTGCTGTCGGCATCATACTGCTCGCCGGAGTTGGGATAGACCACCAGCGGCTTGTCAGTCAGTCTCTGCAGCTGGCGCAGCGCAGGCGTCACGCTCTCAAGTGCCACGCAGTTAACCCCCAGCGCTACCACCTGTGGCTGCTGATTCAGCCAGCTCACCACCTCTGACAGCGGCGTGCCGTCGCTGATATGTCCGGCGTCACGCAGGGTAAACGTGAACCAGGCGCGGCTTTCAGGAAATTCAGCCAGCAGCTTCACCAGCGCCTGCGCTTCGGCAAAGGAAGGCAGGGTTTCACAGGCCAGCAGATCGGCACCCGCCGCCAGTAGCGCCTGCACGCGCGGGCGGTGAAACGCCATCATCTCCGCTTCCGGCAACGCGTAGTCGCCGCGATATTCCGAACCATCCGCCAGGAAGGCACCATACGGCCCCACCGATCCCGCCACCAGCAGCGTTTTTGCATCGGGCCGTACCGCCAGATAGTCGTGACGGGCGCGGCGCGCCAGTTCGACGCTCTGGGCGATCAACGCCAGTGACTGCGCCTCATCGAGACCGCGCGTAGCAAAGCCCTGCGGCGTTGCCTGGTAGCTGGCCGTTATGGCACAGCGCGCGCCGGCGACAAAATAGTCGTAGTGAACCTGGTAGATCAGTTCAGGATTTTCCATCAGCACTTTCGCTGACCAGAGCGCATCGGCCAGATGGCAGCCTCGGGCTTCCAGCTCGGTGGCCAGCGCGCCATCCAGGATCAGCGGCGACAACTCCGTTAAAGCCTGCGCGACAGGGTTATGCGACATCTTTGGCCTCCTCAGGCTTCGGGGATGATTTGTGGGTCAGATGGTAAGCGGCGTAGCAGAACAGCACGAACGGGATGCCACACCACAGCGCGATGCGCTGAGTCGGATCAAACGCCAGTCCGGCACAGGCCAGCAGGCAGAGCAGAAAGCCCAGAATCGGCGTCAGCGGATAGAGCGGCGCACGGTAGCCCAGTTCGGCCAGCGATTTGCCCTGCTGAAGATGACGGCGACGGAAAACAAAATGCGAGGCGCAGATGCTGAGCCAGACCGCGACCACCGCAAATCCGGAAATGGCCGACAGCGCCACAAATACCGTGTCTGGCGCGACCACGCTGGAGACCAGCGCCAGTAAGCCACCGATCATGCTGACAGTGATGGCCAGCAGAGGCACGCCGCGCTTGTTGACGCTGGCAAAGGCGCGCGGCAACGTGTTTTCGTTGGCCAGCGACCAGAGCATACGCCCGGATGCATAGAGGCCCGAGTTGGCCGCAGAGAGGATAGCAGTCAGGATCACAAAATTAATAATGTCAGCGGCATAAGGAATGCCGATCTTTTCAAACACCAGCACAAACGGACTTTTGACAATTCCCGCCTGATCCATTGGAATCAGCGCCGCCAGCACAAAGACTGTGCCGATAAAGAAAATAATCAGTCGGGCCACCGTCGTGCGGATCGCCAGCGGCAGCACTTTCTCCGGCTGCTGAGTTTCACCGGCAGCAATCCCGATCAGCTCGGTGCCGGAAAAGGCGAAGTTGACTGCCACCATGGTCATCAGAATCGGCAGTACACCATTGGGCAGCCAGCCGTGCGCGGTGAGATTGCTCAGGCCCGGCGCGAGCGTGCCATCTTTCATCGGGATAAAGCCAAACATCGCCGCGCCGCCCAGCACGATAAAGGCAACGATCGTGACGACTTTTATCAGCGAGAACCAGAACTCTCCTTCCGCGAAAAAGCGGGTTGAGATGACGTTGAGCAGATAGATGGCGCAGCAAAAGACCAGGCACCAGATCCACACCGGGATCTGCGGGAACCAGTACTGCATACAGAAACCCGCCGCCGTCAGGCTGGAGCCAAGCGCCACCGTCCAGGTCAGCCAGTAGAGCCAGGCCACAGTGTAGCCGGTTGCCGGGCTGAGATAACGCGCGGCGTAGACGTGGAACGCACCGGTTTCCGGCATTGCTACGGAGAGCTCGCCCAGGCAGACCATCACCAGCCAGACCACCAGCGCGCCAATCAGATAGGCGAGCAGCGTTCCCGCTGCGCCGGTGGTTGAAATGATATAGCCGGTGTTAAAAAACAGGCCGGTGCCGATCACGCCGCCCAGCGATAACATCACCAGATGGCGCACTTTCATGGTGCGTTTAAATTGTTCCTGCGAAGGAGTTGGCTGTTCGCTCATCACTTTTATCCGTATGGACGTCTAAACATCTATAAGGGACAAATTTATACGCGTCACAGCCGGTAATTGCAACGGCAGGGTAAACAGGGAGGACTGACAGGAGGTTCAGTGCCCCGTCGCGGCGGGGCCTGATGCGTTAGCCGAAAACGCTTTGAATATAGCGTTCCAGCGCCATGCGGGAACTGAATCCATGCGGGATGCCGTAATGTTCCTGTGAATCACCCGCCAGGTAGAGAGGGAATTGGGTATAGTGATCGCAGGTCTTCATTTCTGAAGCAGGTTCAGCGAACGGCTGGCTTTTCTCTTTCAGCGTCGGGTGAATCACTAAAGCCATGCGCCCCATGCGCGCTTCGCGATTCACATAAACGTAGTTCTCACCACGGCGATAGCCATAGGCCCGTGGAGTAATTTCATCGACTTCGAAACCCGCTTTTTCCAGTACGCGCGCTACCTCATCTGGTCGTAAATACATGCTCGATCCTCTCCTCTTTCAAAAGCTTCGCAACCTTACATCAGCATGACAGAGTGGGCATTCGGAATTTTCCCTAAAGAACACTCCCGCGTCTCGTTTATCAAAAGGTCGTCTACACTAGTATTACGTTTTTAAATCAAAGGGAGCTAAAAAATGTTTAATCGCACTGTAAAAAACGATGACATTGATATCAATCAGGATGTGAATGAGCTGGCCGATTCACTGGAAGCGCTGCTGAAATCTTATGGCAGTGACGCCAAAGACGAAGTGGACTCTGCCCGCAGTCAGGCAGAAAAACTGCTGAAGCAGACCCGCTCTAAACTGAACGGTGGCAGCAACCGCGTATCTCAGGTTGCACGTGATGCTGGTGCTCAGGTTGATACCTACGTGCATGACAAACCATGGCACGGTGTAGGTGTCGGCGCCGCGTTTGGTATCGTAGTGGGTATACTGCTCGCTTCACGCCGCTAAGTACAAAAAAATCCCCTGAGCCCTGCCCCGTGCGGGGCTTTTTTTTGCCCTTTTTCCGGTCTGCGACATTTACAAAAGAATTTTCCAGGCGGCAGGGCGCATCCCTGCTGGCTTTGCCTGAGTTGCGCAAATGCAAATCATAAAACCCTATATCTGGTGGGCTTGACCACTCAAACCACTACATCTAGTATTTACCTTATCAGCACGACACCAGATGCCCGTCCTAATGAAGGCTGCATCAGCTTTATTTCCGGGTATCAGAACCGCACATAGAGGGAAATACGAATCATGCGCATTATTATTTACACTAAAGATAACTGTGTCCAGTGCACGGCAACCAAAAATGCCATGGATCGTCAGGGGCTCGCCTATCAGCTGATCAATCTCGACAGCCAGCCGGATGCGATCGATAACCTGAAATCACTGGGTTATCGCCAGGTCCCGGTAGTAATGGCAGATAATGACCACTGGAGCGGCTTCCGCCCGGACAAGATCGCCACTCTGCGCACGCTTTCTGCCGTCGGGCACTAAGCGCATGTTCCCGCTGGTCTATTTTTCCAGCCAGTCGGAAAACACTCACCGGTTTGTGACACGCCTCGGCCTGGCCGCCCGGCGCATACCGCTGGATGCCCGGGAGACGCTGCATATCGATCAGCCCTATATTCTGGTGGTGCCCAGCTATGGCGGTGGCAGCAGTCGGGGTGCGGTGCCCGGCCAGGTGATTCAGTTTCTTAATGATGAGGCGAACCGGCGCGGTATTCGTGGCGTAATCGCGGCGGGCAACCGTAACTTCGGTGCCGGTTACTGCCTGGCGGGCAGCATCATTGCAAAAAAATGTCAGGTGCCCTGCCTCTACCGCTTCGAACTGATGGGAACGCCTGACGATATTGCGAAAGTTAAAGCGGGAGTAACCCAATTTTGGCAACAACAGACACCCTCAACAGCGTGACGCTCGATTATCACGCCCTTAATGCCATGCTGAACCTCTATGACGCCGAGGGCCGCATCCAGTTCGACAAGGATCGTGAAGCGACACGTCAGTTTTATCTGCAGCATGTGCAGCCCAATACGGTCCCCTTCGCCAGCAACGCCGAGCGTTTACGCTATCTGGTGGCGGAGAGCTATTATGAAGCGGACGTGCTGAACCAGTACGATTTTGATTTTCTGCTTGCACTGCATGAGGTGGCGGAGAACTGGGGATTTAAGTTCAAAACCTTTCTCGGTGCCTGGAAGTACTACACCAGCTATACGCTGAAGACCTTTGATGGCAAACGCTATCTGGAAACTTTCGAACAGCGCGCCTGCATGGTGGCGCTGACGCTGGCTCGGGGCGATGAAACGCTGGCGCGGGCGCTGCTGGAGGAGATTCTCAGCGGCCGTTTCCAGCCTGCCACACCCACCTTTCTGAACTGCGGCAAACAGCAGCGCGGTGAGCTGGTCTCCTGCTTCCTGCTGCGTATCGAAGACAATATGGAGTCGATTGGTCGCGCCGTGAACTCGGCACTGCAGCTGTCAAAACGGGGCGGCGGCGTTGCCTTCTTGTTGTCCAATCTGCGAGAGTCCGGCGCGCCGATCAAACGCATAGAAAATCAGTCGTCGGGCGTGATCCCGGTGATGAAAATGCTGGAAGATGCCTTCTCCTATGCGAATCAGCTTGGCGCACGTCAGGGCGCTGGCGCGGTGTGGCTCAATGCGCACCATCCCGATATCTTCCGCTTTCTGGATACCAAGCGCGAAAACGCCGACGAGAAGATCCGCATCAAAACGTTGTCGCTGGGCGTGGTAATCCCGGATATCACCTTCCAGCTGGCGAAAGAGAACAAACCGATGGCACTGTTCTCGCCCTACGACGTGGAGCGGATCTACGGCCAGGCCTTTGGTGATATCAGCATCAGCGAGAAGTATGACGAGATGCTGGCCGACGATCGCATCCGTAAAACCTATATTCAGCCGCGTGATTTTTTCCAGACGCTGGCCGAAATTCAGTTTGAGTCGGGCTATCCCTACATCATGTATGAGGACAGCGTGAACCGCAGCAACCCGATTGCCGGTCGCATCAATATGAGCAACCTCTGCTCAGAGATTCTGCAGGTGAACAGCGCCAGCGAGTACAACGACGATCTCAGCTATCGCCGCGTCGGCAAAGATATCTCCTGTAATCTCGGCTCACTGAATATTGCACACGCCATGGATTCGCGCGATCTGGCGCGCACAGTGGATGTGGCCGTTCGCGCCCTGACGTCGGTGTCAATGATGAGCGAGATCGGCTCGGTGCCTTCCATCGCCGAAGGCAATCGCCGCTCGCACGCCATTGGCCTGGGTCAGATGAACCTGCATGGCTATCTGGCGCGCGAAGGCATCGCCTACGGTTCGCCGGAAGCGCTGGATTTCACCAATCTCTACTTCTATTGCATCACTTACTATGCACTGCGCACCTCTAATCAGCTGGCGCAGGCGCATCAGCAGACTTTCGACGGCTTTGCGGATTCGGACTATGCCAGCGGCGTTTATTTCGATAAGTATCTGCAGCGCGCGTGGCTGCCGCGAACCGAACGGGTGGCTCAACTGTTTGCCGATGCCGGACTGACGCTGCCAACTCAGGCAGACTGGCAGGCGCTGCGCGATGCGGTGATGCAGCACGGGTTGTTTAATCAGAACCTGCAGGCGATCCCGCCGACCGGTTCGATCTCCTACATCAACCACGCCACCTCCAGCATCCATCCGATTGTGTCTCCTATCGAGATCCGCAAAGAGGGCAAAACCGGTCGCGTCTACTATCCCGCGCCGTTTATGACCAATGAAAATCTCCATCTCTATCAGGATGCGTATCAGATTGGGCCGGAAGCGATAATTGATACCTACGCAGAAGCAACGCAGCACGTCGATCAGGGACTGTCGCTGACGCTGTTCTTCCGCGATGACGTCACCACCCGTGACATCAACAAAGCGCAGATTTACGCGTGGAAAAAAGGCATCAAAACGCTTTATTACATTCGACTGCGTCAGATGGCGCTTCAGGGCACGGAGGTTCAGGGCTGCGTTTCCTGCTCCCTGTAATGAACACGATGAAACTCAAACAGATTCAGGCCATTAACTGGAACCGCATTCAGGATGATAAAGATCTTGAGGTGTGGAATCGTCTTACCAGCAACTTCTGGCTGCCGGAGAAGGTGCCGCTTTCCAACGATCTGCCCGGCTGGCAGACGCTGGATAAACAGCAGCAGCAGCTGACCATCCGGGTCTTTACCGGCCTGACGCTGCTCGACACCATCCAGAACGTGATCGGCGCGCCAGGGCTAATGGAGGATGCCATTACCCCGCACGAAGAGGCAGTGCTGTCGAATATCAGCTTTATGGAAGCGGTACATGCCCGCTCCTACAGTTCGATCTTTTCAACCCTGTGCAACACGCAGGATGTGGATGCAGCCTACCAGTGGAGTGAAGAAAATGCGCCGCTGCAGAACAAGGCGCGTATCATCCTGGAACACTACCGCGCCGATGATCCACTGAAGAAGAAGATCGCCAGCGTCTTTCTGGAGTCGTTCCTGTTCTATTCCGGCTTCTGGCTGCCGATGTACTGGTCAAGCCGGGGCAAGCTGACCAATACCGCAGACCTGATTCGCCTGATTATTCGCGATGAGGCGGTGCATGGTTACTACATCGGTTACAAATATCAGCAGGCGCTGGCTGGCGCTGACGATCTGCGCCGCGAAGAGCTGCAGCAGTTCGCCTATGATCTGCTGCTGGCGCTGTATGAGAACGAAGTGGCTTATACCGAGGCGCTCTATGCCGATGTCGGCTGGGTGGAAGAGGTAAAAACGTTCCTGCACTACAATGCCAACAAAGCGCTGATGAATCTGGGCTATGAGGCGCTGTTCCCGGCGGAGCTGACGGCCGTAAATCCGGCGATTCTGTCGGCGCTGTCGCCCAACGCTGACGAGAACCACGATTTCTTCTCCGGCTCAGGCTCCTCCTATGTAATGGGGAAAGCGGTCGAGACTGAAGACGAAGACTGGAATTTCTGAGGGTTACCGGGTGCTGTTTTATCAGCATCCGGTTTTCAGTCGTCGTGGCGTGCCAGCCGCACCATTCCGACCAATCATAAGAAAAAATATTACTGCAACACGGCCTGACTATTTAACCGTTTGTTAATTCTTACCCGCCCCGCATTTCCGTAATTTTATCCGATTATTTCACTGATTATGATCGTTTCAGGCGTGATTATTTACCTGCATTGGAACCCAGTATTTCCGTAATATTTTACGCTGGTGACACTTGTTTTTCTCCCTTTCACCCGGCAAATCGGCTGAGATGCCAATAAATCCCTGACGATTTCACAAAAAATTAATTCGCGCTTATCCCTTGCGAGCACTGAAGATAATCGGCATCTGAATGTTCCGCGGCCGGTCAATATTCCACTTCAGGGTTGTCAGATAACGTCAGTGTGCTACCGTATGGCCTGCTTAAATTTCAGCGGGAAAGACAGAATAATATCAGATATTTCAACCAGGATTTAATGACTGCATGGCTATTAAGCTCGAAGTAAAAAATCTCTATAAAATATTTGGCGACAATCCGGATCGCGCTTTCAAATATATTGAAAAGGGTGCGACAAAAGATGTCATTCTTGAGAAGACCGGGCTCTCGCTTGGCGTAAAGAACGCCAGTCTGGCCATTGAAGAAGGCGAGATATTCGTCATCATGGGGTTATCCGGTTCAGGAAAATCGACCATGGTTCGCCTTCTCAATCGTCTGATAGAGCCGACGCGCGGCCAGGTGATCATTGACGGTGTCGATATTGCCAAAATATCAGCCAGTGAACTGCGAGACGTGCGCAGAAATAAAATCAGTATGGTATTCCAGTCATTTGCTTTGATGCCGCACATGGATGTATTAAATAACACGGCATTTGGCATGGAATTAGCGGGAATCGCACTGGCTGAACGCCAGGATAAAGCACTGGAAGCGTTACGTCAGGTTGGGCTGGAGAATTATGCGCACGCTTATCCGGATGAACTTTCCGGAGGAATGCGACAGCGCATTGGATTAGCCCGCGCGCTGGCCATCAATCCCGACATCTTATTAATGGATGAAGCCTTCTCCGCACTGGATCCGTTGATTCGTACTGAAATGCAGGATGAACTGGTTAATTTACAAGCCAGGCATCAGCGCACCATCGTCTTTATTTCCCACGATCTTGATGAAGCGATGCGTATTGGCGACCGTATTGCCATTATGCAGGGCGGCGAAGTGATACAGGTTGGTACGCCGGATGAAATCCTGAATAACCCAGCCAATGACTATGTCCGCACCTTTTTCCGTGGCGTCGATATCAGTCACGTATTCAGCGCCAAAGATATCGCCCGTCGTAGTGCGGGAGCGTTGATCCGCAAAGCGCCAGGTTTCGGCCCGCGCTCCGCCATTAAGCTGCTGCAGGATGAAGACCGCGACTACGGCTATGTGCTGGAAAAACAGAAGTTTCTTGGTGTGGTCTCCACCGACTCGCTGAAAGCCGCGCTGGCAGCTGGCCTGGGATTCGATAGCGCCCTCCTCGACTCGCCAGCCGCGGTGCCCGCCGATACCTCACTGAGCGATCTGCTCTCGCACGTCGCTCAGGCACCCTGTGCAGTGCCAGTGGTCGGCGAGGAGAATCAGTATGTCGGTATCATTTCCAAAAGCACGCTATTGCGCGCGTTAGATCGTGAAGGAGCCCAGCCATGAGTCAGGAAACCACCAATCCGTGGGATAGCGGCACCGCCGCCAGCAGTCAGCCTGCACCCACCAGCAGCGGCGGTGCCGATGCCTGGGGCACGCCCGATGGCAGCGCGACACCCGATGCAGCCAGCGGCAGTGACTGGCTCAACAGCGCCCCTGTGCCTGCGCCGGAACATTTCAATATCATGGATCCGTTCCACAAAACCTGGATTCCGCTTGATCACTGGGTGACCACCGGCATCGACTGGGTGGTCAACCATTTCCGACCGCTTTTTCAGGGTATCCGGGTGCCGGTTGACTACATTCTCAGCGTCTTTCAGCAGCTGTTACTGGGGATGCCCGCGCCGGTAGCGATTCTGGTGTTTGCGCTGATCGCCTGGCAGATCGCGACGCCCGCCATGGGCATCGCCACGCTGGTATCGCTGGTCGTGATTGGCGCAATTGGCGCCTGGTCACAGGCGATGGTCACGCTGGCGCTGGTGCTTACCGCGCTGATGTTCTGCATTCTCATCGGCCTGCCGCTGGGGATCTGGCTGGCACGCAGTGAACGGGCTGCGCGTATCGTACGTCCTTTGCTGGATGCGATGCAGACGACACCCGCCTTTGTCTATCTGGTGCCGATTGTGATGCTGTTTGGTATCGGCAACGTGCCAGGCGTTGTGGTAACGATTATCTTCGCCCTGCCACCGATTGTGCGTCTGACTATTCTCGGCATTAAGCAGGTGCCCGCCGATCTGATCGAAGCGAGTGAATCCTTTGGTGCCAGTCCGCGCCAGCTGCTATTCAAAGTGCAGTTGCCGCTGGCGATGCCCACCATTATGGCGGGCGTTAATCAGACCCTGATGCTGGCGCTGTCGATGGTGGTAATCGCCTCGATGATCGCCGTAGGCGGACTCGGTCAGATGGTTCTGCGCGGTATTGGCCGTCTCGATATGGGGCTGGCTACGGTGGGTGGTGTGGGGATTGTGATCCTTGCCATTATCCTTGACCGCCTGACCCAATCTTTTGGTCGCGATAGCCGCAGCCGCGGTAATCGTCACTGGTATCACACCGGCCCGTTGGGCCTGATCTTCTCTCCTTCACGTAAAAAATAATCTGTCGGGCGGCGTCTGTGCGCCGCCCATCCTGACGCGACATCTGAAATAAGGAATGACTATGCGCAACAGAGCCTCTCTGCTCGCCGCCGTGGTAACCACGCTGGCCGTTTCACACGTCTCCGCTGCCGATCTGCCGGGTAAAGGTATTACGGTACAACCCATACAGAGCACTATCGCTGAAGAGACTTTTCAGACCCTGATTGTCAGCCGCGCGCTGGAAAAACTTGGCTATCAGGTCAGCAAGCCAGGTGAAGTGGATTACAACGTTGGCTACACCTCTATCGCCGCTGGCGACGCCACCTTTACCGCGGTGAACTGGCAGCCGCTGCATGACGACATGTACAAAGCCGCCGGTGGCGATCAGAAGCTGTATCGTCAGGGCACCTACGTTACCGGTGCCGCCCAGGGTTATCTGATTGATAAGAAGACCGCCGAGAAATACCACATCACCAATATCGAACAGCTGAAAGATCCTAAGATCGCCAGCCTGTTTGATGCCAACGGCGATGGCAAAGCGGATATGACCGGCTGTACGCCAGGCTGGGGCTGTGAAGCGGTAATTAATCATCAGAACAGCGCCTTTGGTCTCAGTGATACCGTGACCGCCAATATGGGTAACTATTCAGCGATGGTGGCGGATACGCTGGCACGCTACAAACAGGGTAAGCCGATCCTTTATTATACCTGGACGCCTTACTGGCTGAGCGATGTGCTGAAGCCGGGCCGCGATGTGGTCTGGCTGCAGGTGCCGTTCTCTTCACTGCCTGGCGAACAGAAGGATGTGGATACCCGGCTGCCAAACGGCGCGAACTACGGTTTCCCGGTTAACACCATGCACATCGTCGCCAACAAAGCATGGGCGGCAAAAAACCCGGCTGCTGCCCGTCTGTTTGCGGTCATGAAGCTGCCTATTACCGATATCAATGCTGAAAACTCAGCAATGCATGCCGGACAAAACTCAGAAGAGGCAATTAACCGTCATGTGGATGGCTGGATTAAGGCACATCAGACTGAGTTCGATAAATGGATCAGCGAGGCGCAGGCCGCCGCAAAGTAACATGAAAACATTTCCGTCCCAGATTGGGTGATAAAAGTGCTGGCTCAGGGAGCCATACGCTCAAAGTAGGGCAGTTATTTGAGGGCAGAAACTTTTCTGCCCTTTTTTATGCCTGCTTTCCCGACTGGTATGGCCTGTTAATAAACATACGTGTGAAATAGTTTTTTGAGTTATTATTAACCTCAAATGATTATTAGTGACCGATGCTGTTTATGAATGCGACTCGCCAGGGTCTGACGCCTGCTTTAGTCATGCTGATGTCGGTGGCAACCGGCCTCTGCGTAGCCAGTAATTACTACGTTCAGCCACTGCTCAATACCATCGCCCGGCAGTTTGATCTTTCTGTTAGCCTTGCCGGGTTTATTGTCACCACGGCGCAACTCGGCTACGCCTGTGGTCTGCTGTTGCTGGTGCCGCTGGGCGATCGCTTTGAACGACGCAGCCTGATTGTGACGATGATCCTGCTGGCGGCGGCGGGCATGGTGATTATCGCCCTGTCGCACACGTTCCTCTTTTTACTGCTGGGCACGGTCATGACCGGCCTGTTCTCGGTCGCCGCACAAATTCTGGTGCCGCTGGCCGCCACGCTGGCTGAGCCGGAGCGGCGCGGTAAAATTGTCGGAACTGTAATGAGCGGTCTGCTGCTGGGGATTCTGCTGGCGCGTACCGTGGCAGGCGGTCTGGCACAGCTTGGCGGCTGGCGCACCGTCTACTGGACCGCCAGCCTGCTCATGGTAGTGATGGCGCTGGCGCTGTGGCGATCGCTGCCACGCGTGAAACAGTCCGTGCCCATGAGCTATCCGCAACTGCTGGCGTCCATCTTTCGTCTGTATGCAGGTAATCGGGTGATCCGCACACGTGCCTGGACCGGCTGTCTCTCTTTTGCCAATTTCAGCCTGCTCTGGACCTCAATGGCGTTTCTGCTCTCTGGCGCGCCATATCACTTCTCAGAAGGCAAAATTGGCTTGCTGGGCCTGGCAGGTGCCGCGGGTGCGCTGGCCGCACGTCAGGCGGGTTCACTGGCCGATAAAGGTAAAGCGAAGCTGACGACCCGACTGGGCCTGCTGCTTATGCTGCTGTCGTGGGCCGCCATTGCATGGGGTGCAGAGCAGCTTGTGCCGCTGATCGTCGGCATCCTGCTGCTGGATCTGGCGGTACAGGCTGTCCATATCACCAATCAGAGCGTGATTTATGCGCAGATGCCGGAGGCGCGTAACCGTCTGAATGCCGGTTACATGACCAGCTACTTTATCGGCGGTGCGGCGGGCTCGCTGCTCTCCGCTACCGCTTACCATCTTGCGGGCTGGTATGGCGTCTGTATCGCTGGCGCGTTACTGACTTTGGTGAATCAGCTGATCTGGGCGGGCGGATCGCGCTTTGAGCCGGAAAATATTAACTGAAGGCTGTCCGGACAGTGCATTGGTCTGGTCACAAATGGTTAGGTTTGTTATGGTTAGTAACAAACCTATTCACTTCAGTTATTTTTCCTCGCGATATTATTAAATTTGCCCCCTTTTTGATAACGTCCCGGCACTGCAGCTGCCGCCGGGCGTACGGGTTTTTGACCCAGGGCCAGGGAATGGCCTGGAATACCTTTGATGGTGCAGCGTGCGAGTCTGTCAGCGACCACCTGCCAAAAAGTGACTACGCTTAGCCTGTCACCATAGTTATTATACAAGTTGGAATTAGTGAGGTTTTTTTAATGGAAAGTTCGTTTACTCCCATTGAGCAGATGCTAAACATCCGTGCCAATCGCCATAAGGATTTTCCGTTACAGGAAATTATTCTGACGCGTCTCTGTATGCATATGCAGGGTAAACTGCTGGACAATCGCAATAAGATGCTGAAAGCACAGGGTATTAATGAAACCCTGTTTATGGCGTTGATTACGCTGGATGCGCAGGAAAATCACAGTATTCAGCCTTCTGAACTCAGCTCAGCCCTTGGATCTTCACGCACCAATGCCACGCGCATTGCTGATGAGCTGGAAAAGCGCGGCTGGATTGAGCGTCGCGAAAGCGATCACGACCGTCGCTGTCTGCACCTGCATCTGACCGATAAAGGGATGGAGTTCCTGCGTCAGTTGCTGCCCCCTCAGCATCAGAGCCTGCAGTACCTCTGGTCGTCGCTGTCAGTCGATGAGAAGTCTCAGCTCGAAGGCATCACCCGTAAGTTGCTTAATCGTCTTGATAAAATGGATGAAGATCAGCTGATCACCTCGCTGTCCCGCTAATAGCAATAAGTGCGACACAATCACCTGTCGAAATCGTTATTTTAATTTCCTTTTTTATCTGGCCAGCGCTCAGTCGCTGGCTTTTTCGACTCGGGCGCTGGCAGAAAAGGATTTCTGCCGCCCGACTAAATGGAAAACGTGGAGAAAGTCATGAGTGCAACGGCAGAAGCACAAAGCCCGCAACCGTCAGCCAGCAAAAAGAAGAAGCGCAAAAGCGTGCTCATTGTGCTGGCGCTGATCTTTGTGCTGATTGGGATTGCCTGGGGCGTTTACTGGTTTCTGGTCCTGCGCCATTTTCAGGAAACCGATGACGCCTACATTGCAGGTAATCAGGTGCAGGTGATGGCCCAGGTCTCCGGTAGCGTGAATAAGGTCTGGTTTGAAGATACCGATTTCGTCAAAAAAGGCGATGTGCTGGTGTCACTCGATAAGACCGATGCCGGGCAGGCGTTTGAAAAAGCGCAGACGGCTCTGGCCACCAGCGTGCGTCAGACGCATCAGCTTATGATTAATGGCAAACAGTATCAGGCCAGCATTACGCTGCAGCAGACCGCGCTGGCGCAGGCAGAAGCCGACCTGAAACGTCGTGAGCCGTTAGGTGCGGCTAACCTGATTGGCCGTGAAGAGTTGCAGCACGCCCGTGACGCCGTGGCAACGGCCAAAGCGCAGCTGGACGTTGCCATTCAGCAATACAATGCGAATCAGGCGATGATCCTCAACACCTCGCTGGAGAATCAGCCTGCCGTGCAACAGAGTGCGGCTGAGCTGCGTGACGCCTGGCTGGCGCTGCAGCGCACCGAAATCCGCAGCCCGATGGATGGCTTTATCTCCCGTCGCAGCGTACAGGTCGGTTCGCAAATCTCTACCAGCACCCCGCTACTGGCTGTCGTGCCTGCCACGAATCTGTGGGTCGATGCGAATTTCAAAGAGACGCAGCTGGCAGGCGTCCGTATCGGTCAGCCTGCCACCGTGGTCGCCGACATCTACGGTGACGAAGTGGTTTATCAGGGTAAAGTCGTGGGTCTGGATATGGGCACCGGCAGCGCCTTCTCTCTGCTGCCAGCACAGAACGCCACCGGTAACTGGATTAAAGTGGTTCAGCGTCTGCCGGTTCGTATCGAACTGAATCAGGACGATATCGCCAGACATCCGCTGCGCATTGGCCTCTCCACGCTGGTTAAAATCGATACCACCAGCAAAGAGGGTAGTGCACTCGCCACCAGCGCCCGTCAGCAGGCCGCTTACAGCAGCAACGCGCTGGCGATTGACCTTGCGCCGGTCAATCAACTGATCACCGATATCGTTCGCGCCAACGCCGGATGAGAACGCGGAGTCTGTAATGGCACAAAAACCGCTTGAAGGGATGCCGCTGGTCCTGATGACCATTGCGCTGTCGCTGGCGACGTTCATGCAGGTTCTGGACTCGACCATCGCCAACGTGGCTATCCCTACTATTGCCGGCAACCTGGGGGCGTCAAACTCTCAGGGTACCTGGGTAATCACCTCGTTTGGTGTGGCGAATGCGATCTCGATCCCGCTGACCGGCTGGCTGGCAAAACGCATCGGTGAAGTGAAGCTCTTCACCTGGTCGACCATTCTGTTTGCCATTGCCTCATGGGCGTGCGGCATGTCAGATAGCCTGGAGATGCTGATTTTCTTCCGCGTCATTCAGGGGATCGTCGCGGGTCCGTTGATCCCGCTGTCGCAAAGTCTGCTGCTCAACAACTATCCCCCGGCCAAACGGAGTGTTGCGCTGTCGCTGTGGGCGATGACGGTGATCGTGGCACCAATCTGTGGCCCGATACTGGGTGGCTGGATCAGTGATAACTATCACTGGGGCTGGATCTTCTTTATCAACGTGCCGATTGGTGTGGCAGTAGTCATATTGACGCTGCAAACCCTGCGTGGCCGGGAAACCAAAACCGAAATCCGCCGGATCGATATGGTCGGGCTGGTGCTGCTGGTGGTGGGGATCGGCTGTCTGCAGGTGATGCTGGACCGCGGAAAAGAGCTCGACTGGTTTAACTCATCCGAGATTATCGTGCTGGGGGTTGTGGCCCTGATTGCGCTGTCAGTGCTGCTGGTGTGGGAGCTGACGGACGATCACCCTATCATCGACCTGTCGCTGTTTAAGTCGCGCAACTTTACCATTGGCTGCCTGTCGATCAGTCTGGCTTATATGCTCTACTTCGGCTCGATAGTTCTGCTGCCGCAGCTGCTGCAGGAGGTCTACGGCTACACCGCAACCTGGGCAGGTCTGGCGTCTGCGCCGGTGGGGATTTTGCCGGTGATCCTGTCGCCAATCATTGGTCGCTTTGCGCATAAGCTCGACATGCGACGGCTGGTCACGTTCAGCTTCATTATGTATGCCGTCTGCTTCTACTGGCGTGCCTATACGTTTGAACCGGGGATGGACTTTGGTGCCTCAGCCTGGCCGCAGTTTATTCAGGGCTTTGCCGTGGCCTGCTTCTTTATGCCGCTGACCACCATTACGCTGTCGGGACTGCCGCCGGAGCGCATGGCCGCCGCATCCAGCCTGTCGAACTTTATGCGAACCTTTGCGGGGTCAGTGGGAACGTCGATTACCACCACCATGTGGACGAATCGCGAGTCGATGCATCATAGCTACCTGACGGAGTCGATTACCCCGTATAACGTCAATTCACAGCAGATGTATAGCCAGCTGGAGAGCATGGGGATGACGCAGCAGCAGGCGTCAGCTTATATCGCGCAGCAGATTACCAATCAGGGACTGATTATTTCAGCGAATGAAATCTTCTGGGCGTCGGCGGGGGTCTTTTTAATCCTGCTGGTGCTGATCTGGTTTGCCCGCCCGCCGTTTGGTGCAGGCGGTGGTGGTGGCGGTGCACACTGATGTCACACAGCAAAACGGGCCTTTCGGCCCGTTTTTTTATGCGTTCTGACGCCACCATTCGGCGAGCAGTACGCCGGTTGCGACCGAGACGTTGAGACTTTCCACGTTACCGGTGCCGCCAATCGACAGGCTCATGTCACCCTGTTTGAACGCGGTGTCAGAAAGACCTTCACGCTCCTGACCTAACACCAGCACCATTTTCTCCGGCAGCTGAGCCTGCGCCAGCGGCGTGCCCTGATGGCTGGAGGTGGTCACGATGGTGTAACCCGCTTTACGGAACGTTTCCAGACCTTCGCTGAAGGTTGCGCCGCTGATCGCCTGCACATGCTCAGCGCCGCCTTCTGCGGTACGCACCGCTGCGCCTGACTCCAGCAGTGAAGCATCATTCACCAGCAAACCTTTTACGCCGAAATGCGCGCAGCTGCGCATAATCGCGCCGAGGTTATGCGGGTTGCTGACATCCTCCAGTGCCAGTACGCAGTCTTTGGTATTTGCCTGGCTCAGCCATTCAGACACCGCCATGCCCATACGCTTTTTGATCAGGAAGCAGACGCCGCCATGATGCTCAGTACCTGATGCTTTGGTGATCTCAGCATCTTCTACCACGTGATAGGCTTTGCGGTTAGCAGCCAGCCAGCGCAGCGCTTCGCGGAAGCGCGGTGTGACTTCCTGCACGAACCAGGCGCGGACAATTGCTTCCGGACGGCTCTGGAACAGCGCCTGACAGGCGTTCTCGCCATAGACGCGGGTCTCTTCATTACGCTGACGGCGGATCTGCTCAGGATCGACGAAGCTCTTGCCGCTGATGCCGCCGTGATCCGGCTTATCGCTCTCAGGCGATGAAGCACGATCGGCGGAGGGTGCGCGTGACACGGTGCGCCACGGGGAGTCGCTGCTGCCATAAGCGCCGCGGCTGTCATCACCACGATCGTTGCGGCGACCTGCGCCAAGGTCTGAACGGCGTGGTGCGCCACGTCCGCCTTCATCACGACGCGGTGAACTGCTGCGACCGGTGTCGTCACTACGACGACCAGCGGAGCGACCGCCTTCCTGAGTGCGTTCAGTGCGGGGGCCAGATGAACGACGATTATCATCCTGGCGGGCAGCAGAGTGACCACCTTTGCCTGTACGAGGATTCGGCGCGCGCGCGCTTTTGTCGTCCTCGCCACGCACGTACATCACCTTAACTTTTCCGCTCTTGCCTTTATATTCGTCGTTCATGTCTTCCTCCTGCATTTAGAGCGCGCAGATTACCTGATGTGCTGGCGCTTAGCTATCAACTATTGAACCTATAGAGCAATCCAGATTGAGCGAAAATCCGCCCCCTTTCATAATGGACAATGATTACCAGACTGACACTTTTCAACATCAGAGGTTCCTATGAATACGGTATGCGCTTCATGTCAGGCAACCAATCGCGTTCCTGACGAACGCCTTGCCGACGTGGCGAAATGTGGTCGCTGTGGAAATGAGCTGTTCGATGGCGAGGTGGTGAATGCCACCAGCGCCAACTTTGACAAATATCTGCAGGATGATCTGCCGGTAGTGATCGATTTCTGGGCGCCCTGGTGCGGCCCCTGCGTCAATTTTGCGCCGGTGTTTAAAGATGTCGCCAGTGAACGCAGCGGCAAGGTCCGCTTTATTAAAGTGAACACTGAAGCTGAACCGGCCCTGAGTGCCCGTTTCAACATTCGCAGCATCCCGACCATCATGCTGTTTAAAAATGGCGAGCGGGTCGACATGCTGAACGGAGCTATGCCCAAAGCGCCATTTAACGAATGGCTCGACGAATCACTTTAAACGTCAAAGGCCAGCCAGTCTGGCCTTTTCCTTTTCATCTGCGCTTCGATTACACTGACGTTTTTCCTGCCCTGAATACTCATGTCTGATAATGCCGTTTTGCGCTTGCGCACCCAACGCCTGGCCCGCGCCACCCGTCCTTTCCTGGCGCGCGGAAATCGGGTCATTCGCTGCCAGGGCTGCCTGCTGCCAGAGGCCAACTGTCTCTGCAGCCAGATCGTGCCGCAGTCTGCCCGTAGTCGCTTCTGCCTGGTGATGTTTGATACCGAGCCAATGAAGCCGAGTAACACCGGTCGTCTGATTGCCGATATTCTGCCGGATACCCAGGCATTTGGCTGGTCACGCACCGAGCCGGATCCGCTGCTGCTGGCGGCCGTGCGCAATCCCGATTATCAGCCGCTGGTCGTCTTCCCGGCCTCCTATGCCGATCCCGGTCGCGAGGTGCTGACAGCGCCACCCATCAGCGGCAAGCCGCCGCTGTTTATTATGCTCGATGGCACCTGGACCGAAGCGCGCAAGATGTTTCGCAAAAGTCCCTGGCTCAATGCCCTGCCGGTAATGTCGCTGGATGTCAGCACGCCTTCGCGCTATACGCTGCGTGAGGCGCACGGCGAAGGTCAGCACTGTACCGCTGAAGTGGCAGCGGCTCTGCTGGCGAAGGCGGGCGATCGACTGGCGGCAGAGGCGTTATCTCACCATTTCGATCTGTTCCGCACGGCTTACCTGGCAGGAAAACCGCATCACGCCGGACAGGCTTAAACGTATCCTTTTCCGACTGGCAGGCATGAGCCTGCCCTGACAGTTTCCAGGATCCGGATGTTCAGCCTGCGATCTGCCCGGAAGCACGGCCAGCAAAAAGCGTTTACAATCACGCAAATCCCGATCTCTGGAGGGCGAGATGAGCCAACGCGGACTGGAAGCGCTGTTACGACCTAAATCAATTGCGGTGATTGGTGCCTCGGTCACGCCCGGGCGTGCCGGCTACTTTATGATGCGTAACCTGCTGGCAGGCGGTTTTAGCGGACCGGTGCTGCCGGTGACGCCAAAATATAAAGCGGTCAGCGGCGTACTGGCCTGGCCTACCATCGACAGCTTACCATTCGCGCCTGACCTGGCGGTGATCTGCACCCACTCAAAACGTAACCTCGAATTGCTGCAACAGCTCGGCGAAAAAGGGTGTAAAGCCTGCATTATCCTTTCCGCACCCGCCAGCCAGTCGGCGGAACTCAAAGCCTGCGCCAGCCAGTGGCAGATACGTTTGCTGGGGCCGAACAGTCTTGGCCTGCTGGCACCCTGGCAGGGACTCAATGCCAGTTTCTCGCCAGTACCCATAGAGAAAGGCCGTATCGCGTTTATCTCCCAGTCCGCCGCCGTGTCGAATACTATTCTCGACTGGGCGCAGCAGCGTAATCTCGGTTTCTCCTGGTTTATCGCGCTGGGTGACAGCCTAGATACCGATGTTGATGACCTGCTCGACTTCCTGGCTCGCGACGGTAAAACCAGTGCCATCCTCCTTTATCTGGAGCACCTCAGTGACGCACGTCGCTTTGTTTCCGCCTCACGCAGCGCCTCCCGTAATAAACCGATTCTGGTGATCAAGAGTGGTCGCAGCCGTGAAGCGCAGGCGCTGCTTGGCACCCACAGTGGTCTGGACGCTGCATGGGATGCGGCCATTCAGCGCGCCGGATTGCTGCGTGTACAGGATACCCATGAGCTGTTTTCCGCCGTTGAATCGCTGAGTCATATGCGGCCACTGCGCGGCGACAGGCTGATGATCATCAGTAATGGTGCGGCACCCGCCGCGCTGGCGCTGGATGAGCTTTACGCCCGCAATGGCAAACTGGCGCAGCTCAGCGATAAAACGCGTCAGCAGCTTGAGGCTATTTTGCCTGCCGGTGCGGGTCGCGGTAATCCGCTGGATTTAAAAGACGACGCTACCGCTGAGCGCTACGCTGCCTGTGTGGAGATCCTCCTCGACAGCCATGAACTTGATGCCTTAATGATCATTCATGCGCCAAGCGCGGTCGCGCCCGCGACTGAAACAGCCGCACATCTGATCGATACTGTGGCCCGCCACCCGCGCGGTAAGCTGGTGACGCTGCTGACCAACTGGAGCGGCGAGTTCTCTTCACAGGCTGCGCGTCGTGCCTTTACGCAGGCGGGCATACCCACCTGGCGCACGCCGGAAGGCACCGTCACCGCCTTTATGCATCAGGTTGAGTACCGGCGTAATCAGAAGCAGCTGCGCGAAACGCCTGCCCTGCCCGCCACGCTGAACCTGGATAGTGCACATGCTCACCAGCTGCTGTCACAGGCGCTGGCGCGCGGCATTACCTCACTGGACACTCACGAAGTGCAGCCGGTGCTGCAGGCTTATGGGCTGGCCACGCTACCAACCTGGATCGCCAGTGACAGCACAGCAGCAGTAACCATTGCCGATCAGATTGGCTATCCGGTGGCGTTGAAGCTGCGTTCACCCGATATCGCCCATAAGTCAGAAGTTCAGGGTGTGATGCTCTACCTGCGCAATGCCAGTGAAGTGGAGCATGCCGCCGAAGCCATTTTTGATCGGGTAAAGCAGACGCTGCCGCAGGCACGTATCGAGGGACTGCTGGTTCAGAGCATGGCAAGCCGGGCGGGCGCGCAGGAATTGCGGGTTGTGGTCGAACAGGATGCACTGTTTGGCCCAATCATTATGCTGGGTGAAGGCGGAGTTGAATGGCAGGCTGATAAACAGGCTGCCGTTGCCCTTCCCCCGCTGAATATGACGCTGGCACGTTATCTGGTCATTCAGGCGATCAAGAGCGGAAAAATCCGCAGCCGCAGCGCTCTGAATCCACTGGATATCCCCGGCTTGAGTCAGCTGCTGGTGCAGGTCTCTGATCTGGTCGTGGATTGCCCTGTGATCCAGCGACTGGATATTCACCCGTTGCTGGCAGCGGGCAATGACTTTACCCTGCTGGACGTCACCCTGACGCTGGCCCCGTTCCACGGCGATAATGAAGCACGACTGGCCATCCGCCCTTATCCGCAGCATCTGGAAGAGCAGGTAGCGTTAAAAGATGGGCAATTCTGTCTGTTCCGCCCAATCCTGCCAGAGGATGAGCCTTTACTGCGCGATTTTATCAGTCAGGTTACCAAAGAGGATCTCTACTACCGCTACTTCAGTGAGATCAACGAATTCACGCATGATGACCTCGCCAATATGACCCAGATCGATTATGACCGTGAGATGGCGATTGTGGCTGTACGTCAGCATCAGGGACGTCCCGAGATCATCGGCGTCACCCGCGCTATCTCTGACGCTGATAACATTGATGCAGAGTTTTCAGTGCTGGTCCGTTCGGACCTGAAAGGGTTAGGTATGGGCCGTCGTCTGCTGGAAAAGATGATCCGTTACACCCGACATCACGGCTTGCAACAATTGAACGGTATCACCATGCCCCATAACCGCGGCATGATTACCCTGGCCCGAAAACTCAATTTTCATGTTGATATTCAACTGGATGACGGTATCGTCAGCCTGAAATTGTCTTTACAGAATGAGATCAGCTAACCTTGTAGAGAAAGGTAAAAAACGTTCGAATCGACGAAGTTGATGTTATTATTTATGGTTATAACCCTGATTTGATGGCAAAAGGCCATGCAATGAACAGAGAAGAAGTGCACTGTGATGTTGTCTAAATTTAAACGTAATAAACACCAACAACACCTCGCAGAGCTGCCGAAACTGTCACAATCCGTTGCGGATATGTCGACACTTTACTCGCCGGCCGAATTTCGTCAGACGTTGCTGGAGAAGATTGCGGCAGCGCAGACCCGCATCTGTATCGTTGCGCTCTATCTGGAAAACGATGATGCCGGGCGTGCCGTCATGGATGCGCTTTATCATGCGAAGCAGGCACGACCGGAACTGGATATCTCGATTCTGGTAGACTGGCATCGTGCGCAGCGTGGGCGAATTGGCGCAGCGCGAGGCGTAACTAATGCCGACTGGTATTGCGAAATGGCGACGCGTTATGCCGATATTGCCATCCCGGTTTATGGTATTCCGGTTAATACCCGTGAAGCCCTGGGTGTACTCCATCTTAAAGGTTTCATTATTGATGATACGCTGCTCTACAGCGGCGCCAGCATCAATGATGTTTACCTGCATCAGCATGACAAGTATCGCTACGATCGCTACCAGATTATCCGCAATTCGCAGCTGACCGATACTATGTATGACTGGATCACGCTCAATCTGAAGCCAGCAGAAGCGGTTAACCGGCTCGATTTCGCTGAGCGCCCTTCCAGTCCTGAAATTAAAAATGAGACGCGCCAGTTCCGCCAGGATCTGCGTGGCTTCAATTATCAGTTTGAAGGGAATGCCGGCAATGATGAACTGGCAGTCACACCGCTGGTCGGTCTGGGTAAGCATAGCCTGCTCAATAAAACCATTTTTCACCTGATGCCCTGTGCAGAACAGAAGCTGATTATCTGTACGCCCTACTTCAACCTGCCCGCCTTGCTGGTGCGTAATATCATTAACCTGCTGCGCCAGGGAAAACAGGTCGAGATTATCGTCGGTGATAAAACAGCCAATGATTTCTATATTGCGCCCGACCAGCCGTTCAAAATTATCGGCGCGCTGCCATACCTGTATGAAATCAATCTGCGCCGCTTCCTTAGCCGGTTGCACTACTACGTTACGACTGGCCAGTTGGTCGTGAGACTGTGGAAGGATGGCGAGAACAGTTATCACCTTAAAGGGATGTGGGTGGATGATGAATGGCAGCTGATCACCGGCAATAACCTCAATCCACGTGCATGGCGGCTCGACCTGGAAAATGCGGTGCTGATCCACGATCCTCATCAGCAGTTAGCAGCGCAGCGTGAAAAAGAGCTTACGCTAATCCGTCAGCACACCACGGTAGTGAGGCATTTCCGTGAGCTTGAAAGTATTGCTGATTATCCGGCCAAGGTGCGGAAACTGATTCGTCGTTTGCGCCGGATTCGTATCGATCGTCTGATCAGCCGTATTCTTTAATCCCTGCGGCCATGAAGGCATCCATTATGCAAAGCGTGCTGCTTGCTTTGCTGTTGTGTAGTGGATGTGCTCATATGGCGGAAGATCAATTGACCGTACGGGATAAAGCAGAACATTTTGTCGCCTCCGCAATTCTGGCCGCAGCCGGCAGTGAATAGGACAGCGCCAGCACCTTTCAGGCCGGTAAAGCAACACTTTCGGCATGCTGTTTTCGTTGAGTTTCGGGGCGGGAAAAGAGTGGTATGACAGCCGCCCGAATGGCAGCGGCTGGAGCTGGAAAGATTTCGCATGGGATGCCGCCGGTGCAGCCAGCGGCATTGCCTTGTGCAATCCGAGTCAGTAGCTGTTTTAAAGCTTAATCCCCTTACCATGCTTGTGCAGCAACAGCGACACCAGAAACGCCACCGCGCCCATTGCAGAGACATACCAGAAAAAGGTGGTCTCAACCCCCTGCTTCTTCATCAGCAACGCGACATACTCTGCCGAACCACCGAAGATCGCATTCGCGACGGCGTAGGAGAGCCCGACACCCAGTGCCCGCACCTGCGGCGGAAACATTTCGGCTTTAAGGATGCCGCTGATAGCCGTGTAGAAGCTGGTAATCAGCAATGCCAGCATAATTAACAGGAACGCCACGCCGGGACTCTGCACATTCTGCAGCAACGTCAGAACTGGCACGGTACAGATAGCCGCACCCGCACCAAAGATCATCATCGAGGTGCGACGACCGATTTTATCTGACAGCGCACCGATAATGGGCTGAATCAGCATAAAGACCAGCAACGCACCGGTCATCAGCCCGCTGGCCGTTTTAGGATCCATACCCGACGTGTTAACCAGATACTTCTGCATGTAGGTGGTGAAGGTGTAAAAACTCAGGGAACCGCCCGCGGTGAAACCCAGCACCATCAGAAAAGGACGGGTATGATTGCGCAGTAATCCGATTACGCTTCCCGCATCGCGATGTTCGCGGCTGGTCTTGTCTGATGTTTCTTCCAGAGAGCGCCGTAACCATAATGCGACAACCGCGAGCAGCGCGCCGATGAAGAAGGGGATTCGCCAGCCCCAGCTGCGTAGCTCTGCGTCAGTGAGCAGAAATTGCAGCACCACCACGGTCAGTACCGCCGCTAACTGGCCACCGATCAGCGTGACATACTGGAATGAGGCGTAGAATCCTTTGCGCCCTTCCAGGGCTACTTCGCTCATGTAGGTTGCGCTGGTCCCATATTCTCCGCCCACCGATAATCCCTGAAACATACGCGCCAGCAGCAGAATGACGGGAGCCGCCACGCCGATCGTTGCGTATCCCGGCAGGCAGGCAATGACCAGCGACCCGAAACACATCATGCAGACCGAAACCAGCATCGAATTTTTTCGGCCATGTTTATCGCCAATATAGCCGAACAGCCAGCCACCAATCGGACGCATCAGAAATCCTGCCGCAAAAACGCCCGCTGTCTGTAATAATTGCGTGGTGGTATCGCCCTGCGGGAAGAAGATGTGCGCAAAGTAGAGCGAGAAGAATGAATAGACATAGAAGTCGAACCATTCAACCAGGTTTCCCGATGACGCGCCGACGATAGCCCAGATGCGTTTCCTTGTATCATCCGGCTGGATTTTATTATTTGTTGTTGTCATGCCTTACCTCTGTTCCTTGCTGATCAACAGCGTTTAAAGGATTGAGTAAAGCATTTAAGTCTACTGAAGGTAAAGGCGGGGTAATCTGAGATTAATAGTGTGAGCCATATCGCCAATTAGCGAAAATTCAGCGAGTTGCTGGCGATTCTTGAGAGAAGCATGGAGGTTGTAAGGGCTGCTGGAAGTGGAATTGCGGTCACTGTTTCTACTTAATGTCGCCAAATCTGGACGTAAAAAAGCCCCGCACTCTCGTGCGGGGCTTCTTCACTTATTTGATGCCTGGCAGTTCCCTACTCTCGCATGGGGAGGCCCCACACTACCATCGGCGCTACGGCGTTTCACTTCTGAGTTCGGCATGGGGTCAGGTGGGACC